>TARA_R110002072_G_scaffold170552_2_pt1 | contig 231623 bp, 188 predicted proteins | sample TARA_R110002072 | Tara Oceans TARA_R110002072 (sample SAMEA4397118) | marine metagenome | biome: Polar Biome; feature: [SRF] surface water layer (ENVO:00010504); material: water (ENVO:00002006), including particulate matter (ENVO:01000060) such as... | depth 5 m | reverse complement strand
TGTCTTCGGTATGAAATGTAACCTATGTCCCCGGTCTGGACCTTTCGAGGCCTTCCCGTCAGAACTGGATTCGGACTATGTACCTGTGCACACCTATCTGCTCGCGGAACAGGGTGCGCCGATAATCGAACTGGTCTTTCTGGAGGAATTGTCTCGTGACAAAGTGTATGAGTTCGCCTTTATCGGTGGATCGCTGAAATTGCGTGGCGCCGACGCTGCTCCGATACGTCCGGTCGCCATCCCTCTCAAAAAGTCACAAGGAATAGTGGGAGTTGGGGGTGCTGACCAATGAATACCATATCAGTCCCGGCATCACACAAGCAATTACTGACAACCTCCCCGGGTTATGTTGCACCGCTGATTTTGTTACTGGCAGGACTGTTACTCGCCATATCAACAAACCTGTCAAAAGTGGCTCAGAATATAGGTATCACACCACTGGCCTACCTGGTCTGGTCATTGGCTGGAGCGTCTTTCCTGTTGACAACCATCAGCTATTTTCGAGGACAATCAACTCAGATAAATCGACAGACTGTCGAATATTTCATTGTCTCGGGCTTTCTTACCACTGCGGCTGCCAACCTGATTTTTGTTTCTGCCATCAGGTATATGGGTGTGAGCTTTGTCGCGTTGATGATGGCCTTGCCACCGCTACTGACCTATATCGGTGCCCTGTTTTTGCATATGGAACGATTCTGCTGGTGGCGGATGACAGGCGTAGGACTGGCCCTGACCGGAACGCTGGTTCTGGTGATGCACACATGGACCTCGTCCCATGTTGATCCGGTATGGATTGTAATCACCCTCACTGGTCCGGTTCTGCTGGCGATTGGCAACCTCTACCGAACACACCGCTGGCCTCCCGGGGCCAGCGCGGAATCACTGGCCTCAGGGATGCTGCTGGCTGCTCTGGCCATGCTGATCACGTTCTCTTTGTTAAACGGCCTGTCACTGAACATACCCCCTGGAAACACAAACGCAATTACTCTGGTCGGCATTCAGGCCTTCATTTTCGCCGGTCAGTTCCTGCTGATGTTTGCTCTGCAAAAACTGGGCGGGCCGGTCCTGCTCAGCCTTATGGGTGGAGTGAGTGCCCTATTCGGTGTGCCTATTGCGGTCATCCTGCTGAATGAAGCAGTTGCTCCCGGGTTTCTTGTTAGCGCTCTGTTTGTAGTGCTCGGCATTATCTGCATGCTGCATGGCGTGCAAGCCTGCCAAAGACATACCAAACTGGTGTCAGAAAATGAACGTTGATAATCCAATGTATTCGCCAGACAGCACGTTGAAGCTGCACCTCTACCTTGCCTGGCCCTGTCCCTTCTGCCATCGCGTTTTTGCCGCATTGGTGATCTCCGGATTAAGTGAACAGGTCAGTATTACCTGGATGCGCACTATCAAAAAAACCACAGGGTGGGAAATTGCTGCTGGCGGTGACCCACTGTTTGGAGAAACCACACTTAAACGCATTTACGAAAAACTTGATCCATCTGAGAGCCATCCACCGTCAGTACCTTTACTGGTGGATCTGATTTCGGGAAAATTGCTGTCTGCAAACTCGGCAGAAATAACCAGATACATCTCAACAGGTATGAATGACCGGTTCCCGGTGAAGCAGCAGCTTGCCCCGCCACAGATTATTGGCGACATCAACAACATGAACCAGTGGCTACATGAAAACATTAACCGTGCTGTCTACCACGTTGGTTTCGCCACGAAGCAAAGCGTGTATGAAATCAGGGTAAGCGAACTATTCAATGCCATTGATATGCTCGATCAGCGACTTGGGCAGCAACCGTTTTTAATGGGCGACAGGTTGACCGAATGCGATCTGTATCTGCTGGCAACCCTGGTACGTTTTGATCCCGTGTACTACCCCTTATTCAGATGCAGTTATCGGCATATTGCCGACTATCCGGTACTGAGCGACTATCTGAACCGGCTCTGCACCATGGAAGGTGTCGCAGACACATACAATATCTCACTGAACAAACAGCACTATTACTGCAGCGTTATGCACGTCGATGGAGAAATTCGCGACCTGAACCCGTCCCGTATTATTCCGGTAGATGGGCGGCAACTTCCAAAGGAGATCAACAGATGAGCAATAGAAGACTTTGTATTGTTGGCGCTTCCGGCAAGCTGGGCCAATATATGATTCAGCATGCCCTGAATCAGGGTTACGAAGTAGTGGGTGTGTGTCGGGAAAAAAGCATTCATAAACTGGCACGATTCAAAGATCGTATCAGCATTATTCCAGGTGCCACGAATGATCGCGATGTAATTCAGAAAGCAGTACAGGGTTGTGATGGCGTACTCACTGTACTGGTGCCCTGGGGGGTGCAGCAGTATTCAACCGGAACAGCCCAGGCGGTACTCGATTTTTGCGAACCGCAGGCCCGACTGATTTTTTCATGCGGCTGGCATATAACCAAAGATGGCAGGGATAGATATTCATGGCAACTAAAAACGTTTGTCAGGGTATTTGGCTGGATAGCCAGAGTTTTTCGCGTCGCTGATCTGAACGATCAGGTTGAATCCTGCAGACGAATATTCTCCAGTGACCGCCGCTGGACAGTGGTACGGTGCAGTGATATTGAAGAAGGTGACAGTCAGGGATTACCAGTATGGAGAGATCATGTGGGAGACCCGCTACTGGAAACCAATCTTACCCGAAGGACAGACTTTGCGCTATTCATGGTGCATGCACTGGAGAACGATGATCTGATTCATAAAGCACCGGCAATTGTGGGCCGTCAGTCTGCATCGGTACTGAAGTATTCAAATATCAATTAGACCGGTTTCAAATGGAGCAGCAAACCCGGCAACAACGCCATGGGCGTGCCATGCTATTCCCACTCAATCGTCGCCGGTGGCTTCGAGGAAATATCGTAAGTCACCCGCGACACTTCTGCAATTTCATTGATAATCCGGTTGCTGACTGTTTCCAGCATTTCGTACGGAAGATGCGCCCAGCGTGCGGTCATAAAGTCGATGGTCTCAACTGCCCGCAGTGCAATCACGTATGAGTAACGGCGAGCATCTCCCACCACGCCCACTGATTTGACCGGCAAAAACACAGCAAAGGCCTGGCTGGTTTTATGATAGAAGTCAGCCTTGTGAAGCTCTTCGATGAAAATGGCATCCGCACGGCGCAGCACCTCGCAGTATTCTTTCTTTACTTCGCCCAGAATGCGCACACCCAGACCCGGGCCGGGGAACGGATGACGGTAGACCATATCGTAGGGCAGGCCCAGCTCCAGACCAATCCGACGCACCTCATCCTTGAACAGTTCACGCAGCGGTTCCACCAGTTTCAGAGCCATATGTTCCGGCAATCCACCCACATTATGATGGGACTTGATGACATGCGCCTTGCCGGTGCGTGAACCGGCTGACTCGATCACATCCGGATAGATTGTTCCCTGCGCCAGCCAGCGCACGTTATCAATCTTTGCGGCTTCCTGGTCGAATACTTCGATAAAGGTGTTGCCGATGGCCTTGCGCTTCAGTTCCGGGTCACTGACACCCGCAAGACGGGACAGGAACATGTCTTCCGCATCCACACGAATCACCTTGACACCCATATTCTGTGCAAAGGTTGCCATAACCTGATCGCCTTCATGCAGACGCAGCAAACCATTGTCGACAAACACGCAGGTCAGTTGATCACCAATGGCTTTGTGCAGTAATGCCGCAACCACAGACGAATCCACGCCACCCGACAGTCCCAGCAACACATGATCATTGCCCACCTGCTCACGCACAGTATTGATCGCATCCTCAATAATATTGGCAGACGTCCACAACGCGTCACAGCCGCATATTTTTCTTACAAAACGTTCCAGTATGCGCTGCCCCTGCAGTGTGTGTGTCACTTCCGGGTGAAACTGCACGCCATAGAACTGGCGGGATTCATCAGCCATTGCAGCAATCGGTGCACTGTCGGTTTCCGCACTGACGACAAAACCCGGCGGCAACTGCACCACCTTGTCCCCGTGGCTCATCCACACATCAAGCTGCGGTACACCACCTTCTGCCATGCGATCCTCAATGCCTTCAAATAAGGCACCTGGCGCCGGCAGATCAACTTCAGCATAACCGAACTCGGACTTATCAGACGCCTCGACCTTGCCGCCAAGTTGCTCGGCCATGGTCTGCATACCATAACAGATACCCAGCAATGGCACGCCCAGCGTAAACAGATAATCGGCTGCACGGGGAGAGTCGACCAGCGTTGCAGTTTCCGGCCCACCGGAAAAAATAATTCCCTGCGCCGAAAAGGCCCTGACTTCAGCTTCAGTACACTGGTAGTCCCAGATCTCACAGTACACACCAAGCTCGCGAACCCGCCGCGCTATCAGCTGGGTGTACTGTGACCCAAAATCAAGGATCAGAATTTTCTGGCTGTGGATATTCTGTTGTGTCATGTGACGTCAGGTTCCTGATAAAAACAACACCGCCGTCAGGTTGCCGACGGCGGTGAATGATGACTGCCATTAATTTGTGTCCAACTTGCCGGTCGACCAGCTGTCTATTAACTGACGCGGTAGTTGGGTGCTTCCTTGGTAATACTTACATCGTGTACATGGCTTTCCTGCATACCGGCATTGGTGATCTTCACAAACTCCGGTTTGGTGCGCATTACGTCAATCGAATCGCTGCCGGTATAACCCATGCTGGATCTCAGGCCGCCCATCAACTGGTGCACAATGGCGGACATGGAGCCTTTGTAAGGTACACGACCCTCGATGCCTTCCGGCACCAGTTTTTCAACACCCGCGGCAGCATCCTGAAAATAGCGATCACTGGAGCCCTGATTCTGGGACATCGCGCCCAGCGAACCCATGCCGCGATAGGCTTTATAACTGCGCCCCTGAAACAGCTCTACTTCACCCGGTGCCTCTTCAGTGCCGGCCAGCAGACTGCCAATCATGACCACATGCGCGCCGGCAGCAATCACTTTGGCAAAATCTCCGGAGAAACGAATACCGCCATCCGAGATCACACATACATCGGTATCCTTGAGCGCCTCCACCACATTGGCAACCGCGGTCATCTGCGGCACACCAACGCCGGTTACAATACGGGTGGTACAGATTGACCCGGGGCCAATTCCAACCTTCACTGCATCTGCGCCAGCAGCAGCCAGATCCCTCGCTGCCTGTGCAGTCGCAATATTTCCGCCGATAACGCCGACCTCCGGGTATAACCCCTTGATGCGCCGGACCATGTCAAGCACACCCACTGAATGACCATGAGCGGTGTCTACAACGATGACGTCAACGCCGGCTTCCACCAGAGCATGCACCCGATCTTCAGTATCCGCACTGGTGCCAACCGCAGCGGCAACACGCAAACGGCCCTGCTGATCCTTGGATGCATTGGGGAAATCTTCTGACTTGCGAATGTCTTTCAATGTGATCAGACCACGCAGCTCAAACTCGTCATTGACGACCAGAATTTTTTCAATCCGGTGCTGGTGCAACAATTCCTTGATCTGATCATGACTGGCATCTTCCTTGACGGTAACCAGACTTGGCTTGGGCGTCATGATGGTGTCAACCCTGGCTGCCAGGTTGGATTCAAAGCGCACATCACGACTGGTGACAATGCCTACCAACTGGCGCCCTACCACAACGGGCATGCCTGAAATATCGTTTTCACGCATCAACGCAATCAATTCACTGATCGTGGCGTCGGGTGAAATAGTAATGGGGTCTTTGACAACGCCGCTTTCAAACTTCTTTACCGCCCGTACTTCACGTGCCTGCTGCTCGATCGTCATGTTTTTGTGAATGACGCCGATACCACCTTCCTGCGCCATGGCAATCGCCAGACGAGCTTCGGTCACAGTATCCATGGCCGCAGACATCAAGGGAATATTCAGCGCTATATTGGCAGTCAATCGGGTCTTCAGACTGACGGTTTTGGGCAGAACAGAAGAGTGGGCGGGCAGAAGCAGGACATCGTCGAATGTCAGCGCTTCTTCAGCAATGCGTAACATAAGTTTTCACCTATCCACAAAAAGCAGATTATACAGATGACCGGGGCTGAGGTAAACTGCGGATATGATTCAAGAGCAATCCATACTTACCGTCAGCACATTGAACCGCCTGGCCCGCAGCCTGCTGGAAGAACAATTCCCCAGCGTGACCGTTGAAGGAGAAATCTCCAATCTGTCTGTGCCCGCCTCCGGCCACTGGTACCTGACCCTCAAGGACAGCAACGCACAGGTTCGCTGTGCCATGTTCCGAAACCGGAATATGTCGGTGCGCTTCAAACCTGCAAACGGCATGCAGGTGGTCGTCCGCGGACGATTAAGTCTCTATGAAGGACGTGGCGACTACCAGCTCATACTGGACAGTCTGCAGGATGCCGGCGCCGGCGCATTACAGAAAGCCTTTGATGCGCTCAAGGAAAAACTCGCGACTGAAGGTCTGTTTGCGACGGAACGCAAGCGCGCCTTGCCTGAGCGTTGTCGCCATATTGCTGTTGTTACATCACCTACAGGCGCAGTGATCCGAGACATCATCAGTGTGTTCAGGCGTCGCTTTCCCGCCATGCATGTGACAATTTTTCCCACACCCGTTCAGGGCGCGGACGCCCCCGCAGCGATAATTGCCGCCATTGCCAATGCCAACAGGCTCGCTGAACAACTGGCGCTGGATGTGATTGTGGTGGCACGCGGCGGTGGCTCTCTGGAGGACCTGCAGGCATTCAACGATGAAGGCGTCGCCCGGGCAATAGCTGCCAGCTCTCTGCCAGTGGTCAGCGCAGTGGGCCATGAAACCGATGTCAGTATCGCCGACTTTGTTGCTGATGTGCGAGCGCCCACCCCTTCAGCCGCAGCCGAGCTATTGAGCCCCGACCAGCAGGCAATGCTTCAGCAATTGCGCTCGCAACAGACGCGCCTGCTGCGACTGATACAGGCAACGATCAGCCAGCGCCAGCAACAATTACAGTGGCTGGCGCGCAGGCTGCAACACCCCGGGCGCCGTCTGCAGGACCAGGCTCAGTCACTGGACCGACTGGACCAACGGTTAAACCGGGCAATCTCGCGCCTGCTGGAACAAAAACAGATACGACTGCAAATGCTCGCACGCAATCTCGACAGCATCAGCCCATTGCAGACCTTGCAGCGTGGGTATAGCATCACGCGCGACCATAACGGCGCAGTCATTACCAGTATTCATCAGGTAAACACAGGTGACCAGATCACCAGCAAGGTAACAGACGGTATCATTACCAGTACAGTCTGCACTGCAACAAACGGAGGCAACCATGAACAAACGGGAACAGCAACGACTGATCCGTGAACAGAAACAGCAGGCGGCAGAACGCAGTGCCGTCAGGCGCAAACAGATTTCCCGGTTGGCGGTATTTGTTGTGGTACCGCTGCTTTTAATCGCTGTCTTTTATGGCATTGCCGGCCAGGGTGAGATTTATCCGCCGGACCAGATCAGCGCCGGGGATCACGTGAAGGGCAATCCCGACAGCAATGTCACTATGGTGGTCTATGCTGACTTTCAGTGTCCGGCCTGCGCCACTGAACACCGCGTTATGGCTCAGGCATGGCCTCGCATTGCCGACCAGGTACAGGTAGTGTTCCGGCACTATCCGTTAACCGGCACGCATCGATTTGCCTGGACGGCTGCTCTGTATGCCGAAGCCGCCGGCAGGCAGGGGCAGTTCTGGGAAATGTATGATCTGCTGTTTCTCAACCAGACCTACTGGTCCGGACTGGCCGAAGTCGAGGCTGAATTTGACGGCTACCTTGAGCAGCTTGGGCTGGATATCGACAAAGCACATGAAGACATGCAATCTGAGGCTGTATTGCAGAAAGTGCGAAATGACCAGCGTGGCGGCACACGGGCCGGCGTCAGGTCCACACCCGCACTGTTTGTTAACGGACGTCAGACCACCGTTCCACAAAATCCGGTTGACATGATCTCACTGGTCAATCGCACTGACACCTGAACAGTGCCAGCTGAACAGCGTCACCTGATCAGACATCCAGACCCAGACGGGCGGCCGGCAGTCCCAGAAACAGGCCGCCCCAGTATTTACCCTGAATATGAATGGGCACGGACAGATTGAACATCACTTCCCCGGTATCACGCAGATAGCTTTGCAACCGGAACCTGCCCATATAGGGAATGTCCCGATTCTGGAAAAACCGCATGTGACGGCTTTTTACCAGGTCAATTTCCGGATTGCCCGTCGGCGCAGCGGACAGTTCGCTCCGGTGCACAGCCACATACCCTTTGCTGTCCAGAGGCAGACAATACAATGCGCCGTCCTCCTCTTTGGCCCAGCTGTCAATCAGGTGCTGACAGGCCTGCTGAAACGCCCGCGCATATGACACATCGTGTTTGACCGGATTGGTGCCAGGTATCGGATGATGATTGCGGTCAAACATGTCCACGCCTGATGCCACCAGGGTGTACAGTGCAGGCTCGAGGTGGTCCCGCCGCAGTTCAAGCGTTTCCAGTACTGACTCCAGTTCACCGCGGCCAATTCGGAACTGACAGAGTTTGTGCAGAGCCCGATCAGTTGAGTCAAGTAACGTCTGGGTTTGCTCGTTGTTACGATCCATATCCTGTCTGATGCGGATGCCCAGATCACGAATCTCGTGACTACGACCAAGAATGTCCTGGTTACTGACCGACAGTTGCTCTGCCGCAGCACTGACTTGCAGCAGGTCAGAATGAGTTGATTCAAAACCACTCACCATCTCCTGAAATTCAGTTGCGGACTTATCAACAGCGCTACGCGCATGATTGGTTTCAGCAATCATTTTTTCCGTCCCCGCCGAGGTTCTGGATACCACGCTGATCATTTCTTCCAGCAACCCGCCTATCTCATCGGCGGAGCCGCGCACTTTGACTGCTAGCTCACGCACTTCGTCAGCGACAACTGCAAAGCCACGCCCCTGCTCACCAGCCCGCGCCGCTTCAATTGCCGCGTTCAGGGCAAGCATATTGGTCTGCGCGGCAAAACCCTGCACGGTACCCAGAATCGCACGAATGCTCTCTGACGTTTTTTCAAGCTGTGCAACAGTGCCATGAAATTGCTGCATCATGCCGCCAACTTCAATGAACTGACTGTGAGCGGTCACCAGATCGCGAACAGCATCCTGTGCTGTTGATAAATGACGCGAGTTCAGGTCGGCAATATTGGATGCCCAGCGTGACAACTGTTCAATGGCTGAAGCCGCCTCCTCACTGGAGCGAAAGATGATGTCGGAGTAGCTCTCCTGCTTGCCGGCGTCACGGCTGGCTTCCTCAGCAATTTTCCGACCCTGCGCCGACGTTAACGTAACGTTGATACTGTGATTGCGCAGATCCTCCAGCGCCCCACGCAAACGTTCCATGAACTGATTGAACAGCCTGGCGGTCTCAACACTGCGCGAGTCACCAGACTCGTCCATGTGCGAGGAGAGATCCCCCTGAGCCTCATTGACAGTCCGCAGCACCCGCAGCAGCTCATCGTTTCCGGTATCACCGCGACCGTACCGGATTGCAGCAACACCTGCCAGACTGATCAGTATCAATGCCAGACCGGCCCATTGGAGCCAGTCACCGGACGCCACCATAATCAGCACAGCGAGCACAACCTGGGAAGCCGCCATGGCGGCCACGGGCACGGAGGAATTTGCAAGTCGGGAAAACATGTTGGTTTTATTGTCTCCTGCTATCAAACTGATCCGATAACAGGGTTAGCGGCCGTACCGGCCGCAAACTTGAGGGGACAGCGTCAGTGCGTCAGTAGTCGGCGGTGAGTATGGATAGACATCAGAATGCCAAACCCGGCCAGCAGTGTCACAGCAGACGTACCTCCATAACTGACCAGCGGCAGGGGAACCCCCACCACCGGCAGCAGACCGGACACCATGCCCATATTGACGATAACGTAGATACAGAAGGTCAGTGACAGACTCACCGCCAGCAATCTGCTGAACGTTTCCCTTGCCTGCCAGCTTATAAACAGTCCGCGCGCAATAATGAACAGATACAGGCCCAGCAGCAGCGCAATACCTATGAGACCGAATTCTTCACCAATCACAGCCAGAATAAAATCCGTGGAAGATTCCGGCAAAAAATCGAGGCGGGATTGAGTGCCATTGAGCCAGCCCTTGCCCATGATCCCCCCGGAGCCGATGGCGATCTTGGACTGAATGATATTCCAGCCTGCGCCTAACGGATCTGCCTCGGGATTAAACAACGTATCCACTCTGCGCCTTTGATAGGGCTCAAGTACAAACAGATACATCAATGGTGCCGCTATCATGGCGCCTATACCGGCAACGGAAACGATCCGCCACGAAATACCGGCAAAAAACAGTACGATGATACCCGCCATACCCACCAGAATGGATGTGCCAAGGTCGGGCTGGTTGGCGATCAGAAAACTGGGAATCGCGACAATCAGCAGGGCAACGCAAATATCCATGAATTTGGGAGGCAGACTGCGCTTGCTGAAAAACCATGCCACGGTTACCGGCAGGGCAATTTTCATGATCTCCGAAGGCTGAAAACGGCCAACACCCGGTATGCTCAACCAGCGCTGCGCGCCGTTGGAAACCGTGCCAAAAAACAACACCAGCACCAACAGTAAAAGCCCCAGGGAAAAGACCGGTATTGCCCAGTAACGATAAGTGCGAGGTGGCAACTGCGCAAATGCGAGCAGTACACCAAAACCAATACCCAGCCTGACAAGCTGCCTGACCACCGAGTCGACATCCTCACCACTGGCACTGTAAAGCACCAGCAGACCAAGACCACTGACCAGCAATAATGCAACCAGCAAAGGCAAATCGAGATGCAGCCGCCACGCAAGGCTGCGCTCCTGGGGGCTGATCTCGAATCCCGGACTATTGAGGCGGCGCAGTAAATCGGGCATGCAAAAAACTTTTCCTGCAAAGAAAATTGACACGAAGGGTAGCTGAACAATCCATTTAAGTCTATGCTCCCGATACTACCTGCCTCTGATAATGGAGTAACTATGTCAGCGTTGAGATCGTTGGTTCGCTTTATTGACTGGATAGCTGAAAACACCCAGACATTGTCCTGGACCATCATGCGCGTACTGGGAAGTGCGATGTTCATGACGCACGGCTGGCCCAAAATGTTTGGTGAGCGTGCCCAGCCTTTTATGGGCGGCATGGACTTTTTTGGGTTTGATGTTGGTGTCAATATGCTGTGGGTTGCCGGCGCCATCGAGTTGTTTGGCGGTGCTTTGATTGCTGTCGGATTACTGACCCGGCCAATGGCCCTGCTGGCCGCCATTCTGATGGTGATGGCCTATCTGACGGCTCACCCGGCCTGGTTTCCTACACTTAACAATGGCGAACTGGCCGCGATGTATTTTTCAATGTTCCTGGTATTGTTTTCATTCGGACCTGGCAAACTCAGTCTGGATGCGCTGGTTTTTGGGCGCCGCTGACAGCCGTCGACGTCAACCAGTGAATCAGCCCCTGTGCATTCAGCTCCATGTCACCCGCAAGCAACTGCCTGATTACGGCGGGTGTTTGCGGGCACTGCCGTGAGGCCAGCAACGCAAGACTGTGTTGCATCAACTGCTCTGCCAGTGCCCGGGTCTGTACCTGAATCTGCGCCTGTGATTGCGGCTCCATGTCCCTGGCAACGTCTGCATAGCAATCAATCTGTTCATGCAGCTGTTCAGCCAGTTCAGCCGGATTTTCATGCATGCCAAAGTGTGTCAGAAATACCCGCTCCACCGGCAGGGTCAGCAATCGTGTTACGGATGCATGCCAGGCCTGCGGATCAAACTGTACCGGGGTTGTCGGCGGAAAAATAAAGCGCCCGGTGCCACCATTAAGCTCGGGATAACTCACACCAAAGGTGTCCCCGGTGAACATGCCTTTGCTGAACTGATCCCAGACCACATAATGATGTCTGGCGTGCCCGGGTGTATCCAGTGTCTGCAATACACGTTGGCCCAACCGGAATTCATCTCCATCGCGGGCAATCACAACCCGTGATGCCGGTATCGGCATCAACTCACCAAACGCAGCCCGGTAGCGCTCCGGCCCATACACCGCCAGCGATCCTGCCTGCAGCCGGGCCGGGTCGATCATATGCCGCGCTCCTCGCTCGTGCACAACCAGCCTGGCGGCAGGCAAGGCATCCATCAGCACGCCAGCACCACCAGCATGATCCAGATGAACGTGCGTTGGCATGACCCAGCGCACCTGCCCGGGAGATAATCCGCTATCCTCCAGCGCCTGCAACAGGCGAGGCAGACTGTTGCTGGTCCCGGTGTCGATAAAGGCCGCCTCACCTTCATGACATATCAGATAACAGGCCGCCAGTCCTTCCCGGAAAAGCCCCGTGTCAATGCAACGCACGTCGTATCCGCAGTCGTGCCAGGCGCGCAGCTCACTCATCACTCAGTGCCCCCGAAACTTGCCAGACGTTCTGGTCGACGCTTTGCCATGCGCCTTGTCCGGTGCTTTACGGTTTTTGCTGATGCGGCGTTTCTGGGCAATCTGCTGGCCTGTCAGCCCCTGTTCATGTTTCACATATGGATTGGCATCACTGCGCAGTTCTATGCGGATGGGTGTGCCTTCAAGTTTCAGCACTGCCCGGAAGGTTTTTTCCAGATAACGCTTGTAGTGATCCGGCAGTTTGTCGGTCTGTTTGCCGTGGATCACAATGATGGGCGGATTCTGCCCGCCGGCATGGGCGTATTTCATTTTGATGCGACGCCCGTCGATCATTGGCGGCGAGTGGTCAGTCACCGCGTCCTGCAGAATCCGTGTCAGTTCATTGGTATTGAGATCGCGTTTGGCTGACTCGTAGGCTTTTTCCACCGACTTGTACAAATCACCTACGCCGGTGCCGTGCATGGCCGAGATAAAATGAATGGCGGCAAAATCCACAAACGAGAACCGACGCCGGATATCGCTTTTTATCCGTTCTTTCTGCTCCAGATCCATGCCGTCCCATTTGTTGAGCGCAATCACCAGTGCCCGACCGGCATCCAGCACGTAACCCAGCAAATGCAGATCCTGCTCTACAATGCCATCACGGGCATCAACCACCAGAATGACAACGTTGGCATCCTGAATGGCGCTCAAGGATTTGACAACGGAAAATTTTTCCACCGTTTCAGTGGTTTTTCCCCGACGCCGGATACCGGCAGTATCAATAAGGGTGTACCGCTTGCCATGCCGCTCAAACGGAATATAAACACTGTCGCGTGTGGTACCACCCTCATCAAACACCACCACGCGATCCTCGCCCAGCATACGGTTGACCAACGTGGATTTGCCGACGTTGGGTCGTCCGGCTATTGCTATGCGGATACCCTGTTCTGCCCGGTCTTCCTCGACTTCCGGCTCAGGAAATCCGGCCAGCACGGCATCAATCATCTTGGTGACACCGCGTCCCTGAGATGCGGTCACAGCAAAAATGCGTTCGATGCCCAATGTGTAGAAATCACCGACGGCCACATCTTCGTCGATACCATCAACCTTGTTGACGATCAGAAATGCCGGCTTGTTCAACTTGCGCAGGTGCTCGACAATCTGTACATCAGCGGGATTCAGACCGGCACGTCCGTCAACCAGCAATAACACGACATCGGCTTCTTCTATTGCCAGCAGCGACTGGGATGCCATCGCAAAATCAATACCCTGCTCCCCGCCTTCCAGGCCACCCGTGTCGATCACGATATAAGGCTTGTCGGCGCCGACACCCTCGCCATACTTGCGGTCACGTGTTAATCCGGGAAAATCGGCCACCAGCGCATCGCGACTGCGGGTCAAACGGTTGAACAGGGTGGATTTACCCACATTAGGCCGACCGACCAGGGCTATTACGGGTTTCATAAGGGTTCCAGTATATAAGCGCGCAGCCACACGGGCTGCGCAAAGTCGTCTCAGGGCAGACGCAGCGCGGTCAGGCGCCCGCTGTTACCGTAAACGTAAAGTGTTGTGCCTTCGGACAGAATATTGGCACGAACACCGTCCCGGTCGGCACGGAATCGACTGATGATGCGACCATTGATCTGTGACAGCACGTGTACATATCCTTCAAAATCTCCGACCGCCAGATAGTTATTGAACGTGACGGGGCTACTGACCCGGCGCAATCTCAGGTCTTCATTCTCCCAAACCGTTCGTTCAGTGTTGTTCTGCACGGCGCGGATGTGACTGAAGCCATCTACCCAATAGATATTGCCCAGGCCCAGCGCTACCGAGTTATAGCTCGATCCGGGCATACCCCAGACAATACGGCCACTTTGCAGGTCAAAACCCATCAGGTTACCCTGGTAGCTGGTGGCATATACAACACCGCCGGAAATAATCAGATCACCGTCAATATCGATGATACGCTCAATATCATATCGCCCCTGAGGAACAGCGACACGCTCTTCCCATAACAGCGAACCGCTATCGGCATCAACTGCAGCAACCATGCCGTTCGCAAAGCCGGTAACCACAACATTGCCGGCAATCAACGGTTTGCTGGTGCCACGCAGTGAAAGTGCAGGCACCGTGCTTTCGTAGATCCAGCGCTGCTCCCCGGTTTCCGGATTCATCGCTACCAACTTGCCATCAATGGTCTGCGCAACCACCCTGCGTCCGTCTGTTTGCGGAGCAGCCAATACCTCGCTGCTCACCCGGGTACTCCACAGCTGTTGACCGTTTGCCTGATCCAGCGCCACTACCCGCGCATCCAGCGTACCAACCAGCACCATGCCTGAGGCAGCGCCAACACCGCCGGTAATGGGCAGTCCCGTACGTTGCCGCCACTGTACTGAACCATTGGTTTTATTGATGGCCGTCACAGTGCCGTCAGCTGCAGCAACATAAATGATGTCGCCATCAATAGCGGGTGTCAGTCGATTGTAGAGCCCACCCTGCCCATCGCCCACGCTGGTCGACCACAGCCGCTCAAGGTTGAATTCAGCCTCTATTCGGGTCAGTTCGCGCGGTTGTTCAGACTTGTCCGGCGAGAAAATATTACAGGCGCTCAACAAGCTAACCGACACTAGCCAAAAGGCTACATTAACTGCATGTTTCATAGTATTCAGCCCGGCGCGTTGTGGTTATCAGAGACTGCCTTGCAGCTCGGAGATTTTCATTTGCAGCACCGGATTGGCGCTGCCAAGATCCGCAGCCGTCTGGTAGGCACGCAATGCCTCATCGCGCTGCCCCTGGGCAAGGTAGATATCACCACGCAATTCTTCAAACTCCGCCTGCAGGCTGCCTTCACTGACACCACTGATCAGTGTCAACGCACGTTCCGTCTGATCGCTGGCCAGCAACACGCGCCCCAGCCGCAGCTGCGCCAGTTGCACCAGCGTTTCATCGGTACTGCCAAACAGTCCGCTACGGGTATTGGCCAACAGCCACTCCAGCTCTTGCTGTGCCCCGGCCAGATCGTCATTCTCAACTGCCAGACGGGCACCAAACAGCGCACCATAAAGCGCATAAACACTGTCACCATGTTCGGACTTGAGTGTGGCAATCAATTCTTCGGCCTGGGTGCGGGCTTCCTCGCTGATCATTTCTCCGGGCGCTGCCACTGCCAGCGCAGACAATCGATCATAGACGGCTGACGCTTGTGCAGAGGCCTGAGTCTGACTGTTCTGCCAGAACTGCCAGCCAAAATAGACAAGCGCCACGGCAGCAATGCCGAGCGCAATCTGGCGACCACTTTCATTCCACCAGCGTTTTATCGCGTCAATACTTTCTTCTTCAGCTGCACTTAATGCCACAAACAGCTCCTGTTTTGTGTTTTAGAATATTTAAAAGCGAATCTGTCGGGATATCGCCCGTTTATTTATCAATATTTCCTGGCAGGCATCGTGGCTTACCGTCACCATGCTGTCAAGACAGCTGAGCCTTCAGCGAACTTAGAGCCTTCAGCAGCCCTGCCCGGTCAACATCCTGCGTGACACCTTCATCATCCAGCTGCCGATATCGCAGCCCCGGCTTGCCATCATTGGCCGAATCAACAATCACGGCAACCTTCGCGCCGCTATTATAGGCTTTCTTCAGCTGATTATTGAACTTGCCACCACCACAATGCACAACAATTCGTATATCAGGCACTTCGGCCCGTATCCACTCGGCCAGCGTGAGCGCCTCTGCCTGCAGCGAGTTATCGGAGATCAGCAGATAAACATCAACTGTCTGCCGCACCGCAGCCGGCACCTTCCCCATGCTCTCCAGCAGCAGAATCAACCGTTCCATCCCAAAGGCCAGCCCGACAGCTGGTGTTCCCCGGCCACCGAGTTGCGCAACCAGTGAATCGTAACGCCCGCCCGCGCACACTGTACCCTGGGCTCCAAGGTCATCGGTTATCCACTCGAACACCATATTATTGTAGTAATCCAGACCCCGGACAAGATTCGGATTCTCTACAAAAGCAACACCATTACCGGCCAGCAACTGCTTAAGCGCCTGATAGTGCTCAACTGTCTGCGCACCTGTAAAATCTGCAAGACAGGGCGCATCTGCAAGTATCGCGCGTGTTGCTGGCACTTTACTGTCCAGAACCCGCAACGGGTTGGTATGCAGACGGCGCTGACTGTCTTCGTCAAGATGCGCTTCGTGTTTTAGCAGAAATTCAGTGAGCGCCGCGCCAAATGCTTTCCGGTCATCGGCAGTACCAATATTGTTGATTTCAAGTCGCACACTGTCGGTAAGTCCAAGTGCGCGCCAAAGCGCCACTGAAACCAGAATGACTTCCGCGTCAATATCCGGTCCCGCCATGCCAAAGGCTTCCAGACCGACCTGATGAAATTGCCGATATCTCCCCTTCTGCGGTCGTTCGTGACGAAACATGGGGCCGCGATACCAGAGGCGTTGTTGCTGGTTGTATAACAACCCGTGTTGCTCGGCCGCGCGGACGCAGCCGGCTGTGCCTTCAGGTCGCAGACTCAGATCATCTCCATTGCGGTCTGAAAATGAGTACATCTCCTTCTCAACAATGTCTGTCACTTCACCGATGGAACGCTTGAAAAGCTGGGTCTGCTCCAGCACCGGGAAGCGAATTTCCCGATAACCATACGATTGCACAACCTGTTCGGTTATTTTCTCAACGTACTGCCAAACCGGCGAATCATCCGGCAGAATGTCATTCATTCCGCGGATTGCCTGTATTTTACTCATATGCTTCCTTCGTTAACCACGAGCGATAATGCCGGCCGGCGCCTGCTCGTTCTCCGCCTTGAGTTTGGCCGCAACGCGCGCACGCACCATGGCCTCCAGCTCATCAACCAGGCGGGCATTGTCCACCTTGTGATGGGGTTTGCCATCAACATAGGCAAGATTGTTTGGTGTCGCGCCGGTCAGGCCGATTTCGGCCACCATTGCCTCTCCCGGTCCATTCACGATGCAGCCGATCACCGCCACGTCCACTGGCGTGATGATGTCCTCCAGTCTGGATTCCAGTTCGTTTACCACACCGATGACATCAAAATTCTGCCGTGAGCAGCTCGGACAGGCGACCAGATTGACACCTTTACTGCGCAATCCCAGACTCTTCAGGATATCAAAACCGACACGGATTTCTTCTACCGGATCGGCAGCAAGAGAAATCCTGATGGTGTCTCCGATTCCCTCCATCAACAAGGCACCCAGACCCACAGCAGACTTCACTGTGCCCGAGCGTAAACCCCCGGCCTCCGTAATACCAAGGTGCAGGGGCTGCTCAATCTGGGATGCCAGTTTGCGATAGGCAGCAAGCGTCATGAAAATCTCTGACGCTTTCAGACTGATCTTGAAATCCTGGAAGTCCAGCTTGTCCAGGATATCAATCTGGGTCAGCGCGGACTCCACCATCGCATCTGCAGAGGGTTCTTTATACTTGCGGAGCAGCGTTTTACCCAGTGAACCGGCATTGACACCAATACGCAGCGGAATACCCTTGTCCCGTGCCGCATCGATGACAGCGCGAATGCGCTTTTCGCTGCCGATATTTCCGGGATTGATACGCAAACAGTCGACACCGTATTCAGCAACTTTCAGGGCAATCTTGTAATCGAAATGAATATCAGCAACCAATGGTAAATTCACTTGAGCCCGGATATTCCGAAACGCCTCAGCCGCTTCCATTGACGGTACGGACACACGGACAATGTCAGCTCCCACTGCCGCCAGTCGCTGAATCTGTGCAACAGTTGCCTGCACATCGCAGGTTTCGGTGTTGGTCATGCTCTGCACTGAAATCGGCGCATCACCACCCACAGCTACATTGCCGACCATGATCTGTCTGCTCTTGCGTCGAATTATTGGAGATGCACTCATCATGTTTCAGTTACCCGCGTTCAAATGTCATCGTCCCGACTATCACAGCCCCACACTCAGCCGCGCTGTGTCGTCCTGGCGTATATTGTTGCTGATATCAAGGTGTCGGTTATTATAACTGACCGTCACCGCCCGGGCATTGCCCAGCATGACTGTAAATGGCGCGGTGCCGGTAATATGCAGCCTGTCGCCGGCATGTTGCAACTCGCGATAAGTTTCCTCGCTGCCCCTGTGCTCGACTTCCACCCAGCACTCCGAATCAAAGTCGATCTCCAGCGTGTCATCACCTGGCCACGCCAGTGCAATCGCCGGCGCCTCCGGAAGCGTCGCAGTTTCCGCCGAATCATCGAAAACAGTCACATTGTCAGTCAGGTCAACCGATTCGGGCGCAGATGAGATCTGTGAAGCCGAGGACACTTGCAGTGCCGAGGATGCCTGTGGCGCCGAGGATGCCTGTGATGTCAGCTCAGCCACGTCTTCTGTGCTGCTCAGCCACCAGAGCGCCACCGCCACCACAACAAACGCGATACCGGAGAACAATACCCACGGCCGGTTCTTGTCACGCCGGCGACGCGTATAACGTTTTATGGCCTCTTCTTTCCGGGCCTGTTTCTTGACTGTAAAATCAGCGTAAACCTGCAGCACATGCACCGGATCCAGACCCAGCAGGTTGGCATAATTACGGATATACCCGCGGACGAAAATATCCGCAGGCAGCTTGTCAAAACTGTCCGATTCCAGCGACCGCACATAGTGCATGGTCAGATTGAGTTTTTCCGACACCTGCTGCAACGACAGTTCCAGCGTTTCGCGCTGCGCCTGCAACAGGGCGCCAGGCGAAGGTTTTGGCGTCGCTGGTGGCTCGGCCTGTTCATCTGGCAGCGATGACTCTTGTGCCGGTGTGTTTTCAGTACTCATACATCGTCGCTTCAGGAAATATTCTGGACATTCAGGCGCTCTGCCGCCTGTTCGGCGGCCTTGCGATAACGTGCACTTCGTCGGGTCTGGTCGGCCACTTCACCTACCAGCTGACCACAGGCGGCACCGATATCGTCGCCGCGGGTGGTCCTGACAGTCACTGTGTAACCGCCCTGGTGCAAAATCTCCCTGAAATTAGAAACAGAGGAACTGCTCGGGCGCCGATAGTCAGACTGAGCGAAAGGATTAAACGGTATTAAATTGATTTTACAGGGAAAGTCCTGTAGCAACGCAGCAAGTTCGCGGGCATGCTGGCGGTGATCGTTGACACCGGCAATCAGCGTGTACTCAATCACTGGCACTCGTTTATCAGGCAGACTAGCCATATAGTCCGCTACAGCGCGTAAAAGTTCCTTGATCGGGTACTTTTTGTTCACGGGCACTATCTGGTTACGCAACTCATCATTGGGTGCATGCAGGGAAACTGCCAGCGATGCATCGGTGTAATCTTTCAGGCGATCGATGGCAGGCACCACGCCTGCGGTGCTGATGGTCACACGCCGCTTGGACAGGCCATAGGCGTTGTCCTCCATCATCAGACTCAGGGCATCCATCACATTATCAAAATTGAGCAGGGGTTCACCCATGCCCATCATGACAATATTGCTGACCTTGCGATTCATCTTGCCTTCACCCGGTCTGCTGGTCGCAAAACCACCCAGTCGATGGTTAGCCCACCATAACTGGCCAATGATTTCTGCCGTTGTCAGATTGCTGTTAAAGCCCTGCTTTCCGGTTGCACAAAAACTGCAGTCCAGAGTGCATCCGGCCTGGGATGAAATACACAACGTGCCGCGGGTAGCTTCCGGAATAAAAACGGTTTCCACCCGGCTGCCGCTGGCAACCTGCACAATCCATTTGTAACATCCGTCGCTGGACAGAAACTCCTCAACAATATTCGGCAGGCAAATCTCGGCCTGTTCCCGCAGCTTGTCACGAAGACCGCGACTGATATCCGTCATCGCATCCAGATCGGTCACGCCACGCTGATGAATCCATTTCATCAATTGCACAGCGCGAAACGGTTTTTCACCAATCGAGACAAAATACGCCTGCATTTTCGGCAGGCTCATGCCCAACAAATTGATTTTTTGTGCCGTTTCGCTCATGACTTGACTCCAGACCAATTCCCGAAGGAATCAGGCGCGTGGGCAGATCTCTTCGTTCTTGAAGAAATAAGCGATTTCGCGGGCGGCGGACTGCTCTGAATCCGACCCGTGGACTGCATTGGCATCAATTGACCTGGCAAAATCCGCACGGATTGTACCTGGCTTGGCATCAGCCGGATTGGTTGCGCCCATAAGTTCACGGTTTAGTGCTACCGCACCCTCACCTTCCAGGACCTGTACCATAACCGGACCGGAGGTCATAAATGCAATAAGATCACCAAAAAAACCGCGCTCTTTGTGCTCTGCGTAAAAACCACCCGCAGATTCGTCAGTCAGCTGTACCATTTTGGCAGCAATGATGCTCAGACCCGCTTTTTCGAACCGGGAATAGATTTCGCCGATCACGTTTTTGCCCACTGCGTCCGGTTTGATGATAGATAATGTACGTTCAATAGCCATTGATAATCTCCCACTGCATGTCACAAGTATAAAAGGCGGGTATTATACGTGTTATCGAGCCTGTAATTCTACAGCGCGCAGCCGGGGAACCGTCTCCAACAAACCATTTAATGCAATATCTATATCTTTTTCTGTGCTGTAGCGCCCAAGGGAGAAACGGATGGCACTTTGCGCCAGCGCATCAGCCAGGCCAATACCACGAAGTACAAAGGACGGCTCGACGGTGGCGGACATGCACGCAGACCCCGAGGAGACTGCAATGCCCCGCAAGGCAAGCAGCAGTGACTCGCCATCAACGCCGTCAAATGCAATGTTGATGATACCCGGTGCATGCTGCTCCGGATGACCGTTCAGGGTCCAGTCATCAAGCGCCTGCAACCCCGTCAGAAATCGTTTCCGCAACAGACTGATATTCCGATGATCGCTCTCCAGCTCGGCCGCAGCCAGCCGGAACGCATCACCCATTCCTGCCAACTGATGTGTTGCCAGTGTGCCCGAGCGCATGCCACGCTCGTGTCCCCCGCCATGAATCTGCGCAGCCAGATCCACCCGCGGCTCACGACGTACAAATAGCGCGCCCACACCCTTCGGACCGTATACCTTGTGCGCCGAAAAAGACATCAGATCCACCGGCAACTGCCGCAGGTCAACAGGCAATTTGCCCGCACTTTGTGCCGCATCCACATGAAACAGGACGCCCTGTTCACGGGCGATTGTACCCAGTGCCATCAGATCATTGGCGCAACCCAATTCGTTATTGACGTGCATCAGTGAAACCAGAATTGTATCCGGGCGGATAGCATCAGCCAGCTGCTGTGCACTGATCAGGCCATGCTGATCGGGTTTCAGGTAGCTTACATCGTAGCCGTTCGACTCCAGATAACGGCAGCTGTCCAGCACGGCTTTGTGTTCGATTGCCGAGGTAATGATGTGCCTGCCCTTATCGGCGTGGAATTGCGCAACACCCTTGATGGCGAGATTGTCAGCTTCCGTGGCACCGGATGTCCACACGATTTCCCGAGACTCGCAGCCCAGCAGATCTGCTACATCGCGCCGTGCATTTTCAACAATTTCCTCGGCCTGCCAGCCATAGATATGGGAGCGGGATGCCGGATTGCCGAAGTACCCATCCATGGACAGACATTCAGCCATGCGCGCAGCCACGCGCGGATCAACAGGCGTGGTGGCAGCATAATCCATATATACCGGTAGTTTCATCTGAACTTCTGTAACCTCCTGATAAGGTGCAAATCAGGATGACAGGCGCATGTCGCGGACAATCAACTCGCGCCGCTCGTCCTGATCATTCGCGATACCGCGGATATCGTGACGGGCCATCAGATCCGCAAGACTGATGCCTTTGAGAAAACCATGAATCTGCTGACTCAGATCTTCCCATAAATGGTGGGTAAGACAAATATCCCCTTGCTGACAATTCCCCTGCCCCTGACAACGTGTGGCGTCCACCGATTCGTCAACAGCATCGATAATATCAACAATGGCAATCTGACACGTATCACGCCCCAGGCGGTAACCACCACCCGGCCCGCGCACGCTGCGCACCAGTTCACGGCGCCGCAACCGGGCAAACAATTGCTCAAGATAGGACAATGAGATGTCCTGCCGGACAGAAATATCAGACAGTGTCACCGGTTCCCGATCGGCATGGATCGCCAGATCGAGCATTGCGGTCACCGCATAACGGCCTTTTGTGGTAAGTCGCATAACCTGCTCACTGTGGTACGCACTGATTGTCTGAATGAGCGGGATTATGGAATACCACAGTATTTTAATCAACTATTAGCCCTGTTTGCGGCTGATTCATATCAATCATTTACAAGCAAGGATCACTCACGTAGGCTGCGCCACATGATCGATCTGCATTCTCACACCTGGCTCTCCGATGGCCACCTTGGTCCGGCACAGCTTATTGCACGTGCAGAGTCGGTTGGTGTTCGCCATCTGGCCATCACCGACCATGACTGCATAGCAGCCCATACCCAGATTCAATCCGGTGCAGTTTCAGTCCCGCAATCAATGGACATCATCTCCGGCGTCGAAATCTCTACCGTATGGGAAAACCAGGAAATACACATCATTGGGCTTCTGGTTGAAACCGAAAATTCCAATCTGAATCAACTACTTGAATCCCAGCAAGAGCGCCGCCGGGACAGAGCCGGGGCAATTGATAAAAAGCTGCAGCGAGCGGGTATTTGTGGCCTTTCCGCCTACCTGAGCGAACAGCCCTGCCAGGCGGTTGGCCGTAATCATGTTGCTGACTTCCTGATTAGTCAGTCGGTAGTGAGCAGCAAGCAGCAGGCATTTACCAGATATCTGGCCAAACGTGGCAATGCCTATGTCAGTGCCAGCTGGTGCACAATAGACGAGGCTGTTGCCGCCATCGCGGCGGCAGGTGGTGTTGCTGTGCTGGCACACCCTGATCGGTATCCACTGAGCAAACCAAAATTCAAACGCCTGGTTGATGAATTCTGCGCAGCCGGCGGCGAGGCCATTGAAGTAAGCTACTCAAACCTGAATCCCGATGTACTCAAGAATCTTGCAGTAATCTGCCATGAAAAATCGTTGTGGGCCAGCGTTGGCTCCGATTTCCACTCGCCGGACAACACGTGGATGGAGATGGGCCGTATTCGTCGATTGCCCGAGATCTGTCGGGATCGGGCAATCTGGCTGCATCCACGCTGGGCCCGGCTTGCCAGACCTGTGGAACCACAAACCTGACGGCACGCCAGACGTGTTACATCAGCGGCGCTTGATCTTCGCTATCACACCCTTGAAAATATCCATCAGTGTTTCGTGTTTGTAATCTGTAAACTCGCCTGCGTCCATGAACATGCCATGATCAGGGCAGGCTTCGTACTCAAGGTGAGTCTGTTTACTGTCGTTAAGTTTGATCATGGGCTTGTTGCAGCGCGGACACTGGATATCACGCACCCGGTTGTAGGTCTTGCCGATGCGCGGGTCACCGCTATCCAGAAAGTCCGACATCCAGGACTCTTTAAGCTGTTCGGCTTCACCGTGGTCGAACCACAGTCCCTGACAACCTGAACACTGATCGATCACTACTGTACCGTGCAGTACTTCCACTGATCGCTCAACCATTTTAGAGTTACATTTCGGGCAGTCCATCTTGTTCTCCTGTTGTGCTGTTTGTGTTGCCTGTATCGCAACCATACACAGCACCCTGCTCTTTTTATTGCATTTTTTTATTGCATCCGCGTATCGCGATCTGCAGGCGCCTAATCGCCAACTATTCTATAAGATAAATTCAATGCTTAACAGCTCCCAAATGCATCAATAACTGTAAGTAACAACACTTTCAGCCAGACTGACGCCGGAGATCTCACCACGCAGGCACTGCGCTACAGATTGTTGTGGTATGACATGAATCCGGTCCTGCCGATTGCCGTTCTCGGTCAATTCGCCAACGCCGACCATGACCAGCGTCAGATGCTCATCCTCAGGCAGGGCACGCAGGCCTGCTGCATAGTCACAAACCGTGGCAAACATCTGCGACTCAAAGTGCGCCAGATCCTGCTCACGCTGCACCTGTTGCAATTCGCGGGCGCGCTGCTGCTGCTCTCGCAGAGTACTGACCTGACTGTTCAACCGTTCACCCAGAGAGGTCAATTGTTCTTCGATTTGCGCCTTTGCTGTCAGCCAGCGATCCAGTGTCTGTTCATCCGGCAACGCCTGTGCCTCTGCTGCCAGCTCACGCATTTCCGCCCGCAGCTGATCGGTTTCCCGGATTTGCATCGCCAGCTGGCCCTGCAACGCCTGAAACTGTGAAGTCAGATTTTCAATCGTTGACTCATCCAGCTGACCTGCTTCCTGCAGGCGCTGGAGGGTGGAAGCTGCAGCGCTCATGGTCCGTTCTATTGACGGCAAATCTCCCAGCGTTGACAGCATTTGCAATTGCTCACGATAGAACCGGGCCACGTCATCAGTTCTCAAACTGAGCGCCATGGCATCGCGAACAGCATCCAGGTCCGGCCGGGTGACCAGACCACGCTCCATCATACTGTCCAGCTGGCCTGACAGCTGCTCCAGAGACTGATTCAGGGATTGCATATCCACACCTGGCCAGGCACGATTATTCTGCATGGGAGTCACCAGCTCCAGCACGATCCCCTGGCCCAGCAGGTACCTGCCTTTAACCTCACCATTGCGTGGACTGAATATCCCCTGGCGTACATTCAGACCCAGGCTCTCTCTTAGCACACCGCTGAACACTTCGACACTGCGACGCATGTCAGCAATATGGTCTTCTGCATTCTGGGCAGATGCCAATGACAACGGCATTGCCAACAATACCAGTGCCAACACCCCGTTCCGGACTGCAGAACGACCAGCGCGACCAGAATTGTCCAGCGACTGAGATTTCATAATAAATCCTTCCGTGTTGAGATTGGACAGATCACTGCTGCAGCCCGCCCTGATACTGCACATAGGTTGCCAGTTGCTGCACTGAATTGACGGTCTGATAGTCCCGATCAAGCATCTGCTGGAATCCGGCTTCCATGCGCTGCATATCCAGTCGGCGCTGCTCCTCAAAAAAGGACACGATCTGGTAGAGGCTGTCTGCTGAGGTTTCACCGAATTGCGTCAGTGCAGTTTCAATCAGCTGTTGTGTTTCGCTGCGCTGCTGCTCGGAAAATGCCTGCAGATACTGCTCAATAGGAGCCAGGCTGTTGATTTCAGCGCTGACTGCAGAATTTGCGACTGCAGCTTCTGCACCAAAACTCACCTGCCAGCCACCGTCAGTGACTTCGACCCGCAGCTGCAGGACTACAGCAACAGTCAACACCAGCGACGCGGCCACCGGCACCCACCGCAGCCAGTCAATTCCCCGCCGGCGACTGAAGCGTTCTGACACAGATGGCCGGACCAACCCGGCACCAGCTGTGGGCGTCCATTGCGGCACCCTCTGCTCGCGCCAGTTGCCCAACACCGCTCTGACCGGATCCAGCGCCGCAAGCTCAGCGGCACAGTCCGTGCAGGCGGCCAGATGCCGTTGCACCTCCAGACGACGGCGGTCAGCAAGACGGGTATCAAAATGATCGGCAAGAATCTCGGGGGTGTGTTCACAACTCATGGCGCGCTCTCCAGCAATTCCTTCAATTTTCTGATGGCTGAATAGAACCGCGTTTTGGCGGTATTGGCAGAGATATCTTCAATGTCTGCAATCTGCTCAAATGTCAGCTCCTGATAGAACTTCAACTCTATTGTCATGCGCTGCTCCGCTGGCAATTGCGTCAACAGGCGCTTTATCTGATCGTTCAGCTGCTGCTGCTGCAACTCATGCTCTGGATGAAACTGCTCATCCCCCTGAGCCTGCTCCTGCTGCGCCTCTGTGACCGGTTCAGTGGGCGGCCCGACGCCGCGCCGGCGCGCCATATCAACGGCCTTGTTGTGGGCTATCCGGAACAGCCAGGTAGAAAACAGGGATTCACCGCGGAACCGCTCAAGATTGCGGTAAACACCCAGAAACACCTCCTGCATCAGATCCATGGCGTCGTCAGCATTGCCGGTCAGACGCAGACTGAAGTTATACACACGTCCCTCATAACGACGCACCAGCAGCTCCCAGGCAGACAGGGATCCGTTGAGTGCGCCGCTGATCAATTCATGATCAGCGGAGTCATGAGCAGGCTGCTTCATTGTCTGGTAGGTTTGTCGCAGTGGCAAAAGAAATAGTTTTATCACCCCTGCAACAGGAAGTGGATCATGCTGCAGAGCGTTTGCGCGACTCCTGGATCAATTGACCCGCAGCACGCAGCAACGCGTTTAATGATGAACTGACTATATCACGGCTGATCGCCACACCGGTATAGCGTGCCAGGCCGCTCTTCAGCTGGATATAGGTTACAGCTTCAGCGTCAGCACCCTGGCCCAGAGCGTGCTCGCCATACTCCATGATTTCAAAGTCGATATCGGTGGCCTTTTTTATCGCTTCGACAAATGCGTCGACCACACCATCACCTTCACCGCTGATGTCCAGAGTCTGATCAAAACAGTTCATCACTGCCTTGAAACGCTCCCGCTCGCCGACTTTTTCAAAGGTGAAATCTTCCAGCGATACATCCTGATGCGGACTCAGAAAGGCGGACTGGAAAAGTCCCCAGATCTTGTCAGCAGCTATTTCCTGTCCGGTTACTTCGGCCTCTTTCTGGACCACCCGACTGAATTCGATCTGTAACCAGCGCGGCAAATTGAAACCGAACTTACTCTGCAGCACATAAGCCACACCGCCCTTCCCTGACTGGCTATTGACACGAATCACATCCTGGTAGGTTCGGCCCAGATCACGCGGATCGATGGGCAAATAGGCAATTTCCCAGACCGAACCTTCCTGATAAGTATCCAGACACTTCTTGATAGCATCCTGATGGCTGCCGGAAAATGCAGTAAAGACCAAGTCACCCGCATAGGGCTGCCGCGGGTGCACGTCTATCTGGGTGCAGGCTTTGCTGACGGTACAGATCTTGTCCATGTCGCTGAAGTCAAGCATGGGATCAATACCCTGACTGTAAAGATTCATCGCCATGGTGATGATATCCATATTGCCGGTTCGCTCTCCATTGCCCAGCAGGGTACCTTCTACCCGATCCGCACCAGCCATCACCGCCTGCTCAGCAGCGGCCACCGCACAGCCGCGATCATTGTGAGTATGCAAACTGACAATCACCGAATCGCGCCGGTCAACCATTCTGCAGAACAGCTCCACCTGATCAGCAAACACATTGGGCGTGGACATTTCCACTGTCGCCGGCAGATTGATAATACATTTGTGCGCCGGCGTGGGCTGCCAGACATCGATCACGGCGTTGCAAACCTCAACGGCATAATCAACCTCAGTGCCGGTAAAGCTTTCCGGGGAGTACTGGAAGATCCATTCCGTTTCCGGATACATACCGGCATGTCGTTTCACTTCACTGGCACCGGCAACCGCAATCTTTTTGATACCTTCCCTGTCCATTCTGAAGACTTTTTCGCGCTGCACAATTGACGTGGAATTATAGACATGAACTATTGCGCGTCTGACGCCTTTTAATGCCTCATAGGTTCTTGCGATCAATTCCGGTCGCGCCTGGGTAAGCACCTGCACCGTCACATCCTCCGGAATCCGGTTTTCTTCAATCAGGTACCGGACAAAATCAAAATCCGGCTGAGAGGCTGACGGGAATCCGACTTCGATTTCCTTGAAACCAATTTCCAGCAGCAGATCAAACATCTGCTTTTTCTGACTGACTGACATCGGCTCGATCAACGCCTGATTACCGTCGCGCAGATCCACGCTGCACCAGCGCGGTGCTGTTTCGATCACCTGATCAGGCCAGGTGCGGTCTTTAAGTGCCACGGGCGGAAACGCAACATATTTACGATGATCAAAACGGTTGGAGAACGACATCATTTACCTCAGGAATCCGTATTTATTAACTCAACTCGTGTATCCGGCAGGCTATCTGACGCTGATGGCATCAGTATGTCAGTGTCCGACGTGAACTTTCGGGTAGAAAGCGGTCAGAATCACTGCCCATCTCGCCTGGCAACCGGCAACAGGATCATGTCCGGCCAGATGTTGCATAGAATAGGCAGTTTGCATTAGTGTTTCCACATCTAATTTTGGCATTTTTTCAATTTTATTGGTGCATAACACCATTAATTTGAATAATATTGGCGGATATAACCATGCCTGGTGATTTTTATGGATTTGGATAAGCTTGACAGACGCATTTTGCATGAGCTTCAGCGCGATGGCGGCATTACCAACACTGAGCTTGCGGAACGGGTCGGGCTGTCCGCCACTCCCTGTGCTCGCCGGGTCAAACGCATGCAGGATGAAGGCCTGATTATGGATCAGGTAATAATTCTGGACCCATCGAAACTGGGACTCAAACTCAGCGCCCTGGTCCAGGTCAGCATGGATCGTCATACACCTGACCGGTTCAGACACTTTGAAGCTGAAATCCACAAACACCCGGAAGTTATCGAATGCCTGCTGATTACCGGCCAGTCGGCGGACTATCAATTGAAGATTGTGGTGCCGGACATGGACTATTACCAGGAGTTTCTGCTTAACACGCTGACCCGGATTGATGGCGTGGCGGATGTGCATTCCAGCTTTATCATGCGTAAGGTGCTGGATACAACCGCCCTGCCATTACATCACCTTGACTGACCCTGACTTGCGGTCCGACTAAAAGAAGTGCTTTACCTTGTCCTTGTACGACCGGCTCATTTTTAATGATGCGCCACAACTCAGGGTCAGATGGAACTCGCCATTGATATGTGATGACACTTTTTCTACCCGGTCCAGGTTCACAATGGTCGAGCGATGCACGCGCTGAAACACGGTCGGATCAAGCAGCGCTTCAAGTTCCTTCATGGTTGTGCGCATGATGTGCGTCTCGCCTTTGACATGCACACACATATAATCGCCGGCAGCATCAATCCAGTCGATGTCACGCACCGGCACAAATGTTGTCGATGCACCGTCCTTGATTGCCAGTTTTTCACTGTATCTGGCGGGAAGACCGCCCCCTTTTAACAATTCCGCGATCGCGTTTTCTGATTTTCCGGTCAGACTGATAACAATATCAAGCAGCTGCTTTTTCTCCTGGTCGTCGCGGGCACCGGCCAGCCGTTGCCGCGCCTTGTCCAGCGCCAAGGCAAGGCGCTCGTTCTCTATCGGCTTAAGCAGATAGTCGACAGCATGAATCTCAAACGCGCTCACTGCAAACTCATCATATGCGGTGACAAAAATAATCAGCGGCATATTGTCCTGCTGCAACCGTTCAACCACGTCAAAACCGGTCATGCCGGGCATCTGGATATCCAGAAACACCAGATCAGGTGCCAACTCGGCTATCGCCGCCAGCGCCTCGCGCCCGTTCTGACAGCTGCGCACGACTTCCACGCCGCCCAGTTCTGCCAACCTCAGTTCCAGCCCCTGACGGGCCAGCGACTCATCATCCACTACCACTGCGCGCAATCTGGCCTGCTGATTATCGTGTTTCATAAGGGATCACTACCGTTACCTGAAAACCTCTGGGCTGCCGTGTCGAGAACTCAGCCCTGTGTTGTTCACCATAAATTTCCTGCAATCGATCACGAATATTCTTTAATCCCACCCCGATGGATGTCGGGTGGTCGATGGAACCGGGGCCATCATCAGCTACCGTAATACAAAGCGAGCTGTGATTACAACGCTTCGCCTGTACCCAGATTGTGCCGCCGCCCTCGCTGCGGGCAATTGCATGCTTGATCGAATTCTCCACCAGCGGTTGCAATATCATGCTGGGAACCAATGCCTTCTCAGTGCCAGGTTCCAGATCAATTTCCACCTTGAGCCGCTCTTCAAAGCGTACTTTTTCGATATCCAGATAAAGATTCAATGAACTGATCTCATGGCTAAGATCCACCTTATCCAGCGGATCATGCTCCAGCGAATAGCGCAGGAACTTGCTCAATCGCGTCACCATGGCGTTGGCCTGATCCGTTGACTGAATCAGAATCAATGTTGAAATGGCATTGAGGGTATTGAATAGGAAATGAGGGTTAAGCTGATAGCGCAGCATGCGCAATTGAGCCTCATGCGCAAGCGATTCCGAGCGCAGACTTTTCTCTTTCTCTTTTTGAAACAGCTGATAATATTTCAGAAAAAAGTAAAGCACACTCCAGATCAGGAGAATTGACATCGACACCGGCAACCAGTTGCTGAACGTTGCCCATCCATAACCGGTCAGATCAACACTGGCACCAAAATCAGAATCTGTAATCAGGACCTTGATCGGCCGCCAGACCTGTGAGGCCAGCCAGCAGCCAAAGAAAACTGCAAATACGCGAAGATAGACAGGCTGATCCCATACAGCACGATAAACATAGCGCAGCGCTGTGGTCAGCAATATCCCTATCAGCGCATCAACGGCAAACACGCCGATGCGCTCCAGAATATATTCCTGTGGAACAAAAGTCAGGTCACGCAACACCAGCATGACAATCCAGATGGCCCAGCCGGCAAGCTGAAAGGACCAGAACTGGATTTCACGCCGCATGTTGGTGAATCCTTTTCATCCCGTAAATATCAGGGAAGCAGATGCGCAACACCGTCACGCTCTTCCTGCAATTCGGTTTCGGTTTTGCTCATCAGGCCACGACTGAACTCACTGATCTCCAGACCCTGAACAATTGTGTACTGACCGTTTTCACAGGTCACAGGGAAGGAATAAATCAACCCTTCCGAGATACCGTAGCTGCCATCACTGTGGATGCCCATGCTGACGATTTTACCGTTGGTACCCAATGCCCAGTCACGCATGTGTTCAATGGCAGCGTTTGCAGCAGACGCTGCGGAAGACAGCCCCCGCGCCTTGATGATAGCAGCGCCACGCTGCTGCACGCTGGGGATAAACGTGCTGATGAGCCAGTCCTGATCAACCAGGTCAGTGGCTTTGCTGCCGTCAACTGTTGTGTGATGAACGTCCGGGTACTGTGTGGCTGAGTGATTACCCCAGATGATCATACCGTCAACATCTGTGCTGTGCTTGCCGGTTTTTTCGGCCAACTGGGCAATTGCTCGGTTGTGGTCCAGGCGTGTCATCGCAGTGAACTGACCGGGCTTCAGATCCGGCGCGTTGCGATAGGCAATCAGCGCGTTGGTATTGGCAGGATTGCCGACAACCAGCACTTTTACATCACGGCTTGCGTGATCATTTATCGCCTTGCCCTGGACGGAGAAAATGGCAGCGTTGGCAGCCAGCAGATCCTTACGCTCCATGCCCGGACCACGCGGACGTGCCCCTACCAGCAGGCAGTAATCTGCGTCCTTGAAGGCCGTGTTCGGGTCATCGGTCTGGACTATGCCGTGCACCAGCGGAAATGCGCAGTCTTCAATCTCCATAACCACACCTTTCAGCGCTTCCAGAGCAGGCGTAATTTCCAGCAATTGCAGGATGACTGGCTGGTCTTTTCCCAGCATCTCACCAGAGGCGATTCTGAACAGCAATGAGTAACTGATTTGACCTGCTGCCCCGGTGACAGCGACGCGGACGGGTGCTTTTGCCATGATAAAACCCTTCTAAAGTTCAAGTTGATTGTGTTGCATGAAGATTTGAGGACGCAGAGTATACCATTACCTGATGTACATGGCATCGCCATAGCTGTAGAACCGGTACCGCTCCTCTATCGCCACCTGGTAGGCAGCCATCACCCGTTCCCGGCCAGCAAAGGCGCTGATCAGCATCATCAGTGTCGATCGTGGCAAATGGAAGTTGGTAATCATGGCATCCACGACTCTGAACGTGTAACCGGGATAAATAAAGATGTCCGTTTCACCTTCATAAGGCTGCAACACTGCACTATCAGGGTTTTTTAGGGCAGCCGACTCAAGACTTCGCACGGAAGTTGTGCCAACGGCAATGACGTTGCCACCGCGCGCACGGCAGGCACTTATCTGCTCACAGACTGCATGAGGTACACTTACCCACTCGCTGTGCATTTTATGTTCCAGTACGTTCTCGGTACGCACCGGCTGGAACGTACCCGAGCCGACATGCAAAGTCACAAATCCCATTTCAATCTGACGTGTTTTAAGATTCTGCAGCAACTGATCGTCAAAATGCAGGCCTGCTGTGGGTGCAGCCACAGCGCCGGGGTGTCGCCCATAGACTGTCTGATACCGACTTCTGTCCGCCAGTTCGTCATGGCGATCGATATAGGTCGGCAACGGTATATGCCCGACTTTCTCAAGCATATCTACCAGGGGCTCTGTACACAGGAAGCGAAGATGATAAAAATCACCATGGCGGCTGATAATTTCGGCCTCCAGTGTCTGATCGGTTTCTGCCGACGTCAGTACCAGACGTAATCCCGGACTGCGGGTATTGCTCGCCCTGACGTGCGCCATCGCCTCATTGCCGGGGAGCAGACGCTCAATCATCACCTCGACAAAACCGCCGGTGTCCGCCCGCCTTCCCTGCAATCGGGCAGGCAGGACGCGAGTATCATTAAACACCAGCAGATCCGCAGGGCTGATCATGTCCACAATCTGCCGGAACTGTTGGTGAAGAATCACGCCCGACTGCCGGTCCAGACACAGCAGACGACTGTCGCTGCGGGCAGGCAGCGGGTAGTGAGCAATGAGTTCTTCGGGAAGAACGTAATCAAAATCGGATAATTTCATAAGGGCGGCAAGTTTGCCCGAATGGGTGACTAATTCCAAGCATAACAATTCAATGAACAGCCATTGTCAGTTGGCGCAATGTTGTTATAATGTCGCCCTTCTGCAATAGCGCACTTCCTGCCGGAGTGGTGAAATTGGTAGACACGCCGGATTCAAAATCCGGTGCCTTTAAAAGCGTGCCGGTTCAAGTCCGGCCTCCGGTACCAGTTTTCTGTGATCCAGCTATCCGTCTGAATAATCTACAAGTCGCATTTGTGCCAGCGTCTCTTCACAATCAAGTCGTGGATTAAGTCCTTGGCCGCCCATTGCGCCTGATCTGTAATACTGCTGTCACGCTTTTGCGGTTAACTACAGCTTTCCTCTAATTGTTGAAAATTGCCATCCAAACGGGAATATCACCATGTCCGGACAACAGCCTCAAAATCCTGGTCGCCGATTTGTGCTGAAGAGCGCTGCCATGGCTACTGCGCTTTCTGCATCGCCTTTTGTGAATGCCTTGCAGTCGTATTCCGTCAGACAGAATCAGGGTTCGGGCGTTACCTCCCTGCTCACCCACAGCCCCTATGGTCCCATCAGCCCCGTCAAGGATGAAGTTACGGGGCTTGAGTTGCTGCAATTACCAGAAGGTTTTCGCTACGCCAGCCTGTCATGGACCGGCGACATGATGGCCAATGGTCAGGCAGTACCTCGTGGACACGACGGCATGGGTGTTATCACAGTCAACGGCGACGAAATCGTGCTGGTGCGTAATCACGAACTGGGGGCGGGAGAGTTGATACGCGCTGCGGCGCTGTACGATCAGACTCAACTGGCTGACGGCCAGCGCGCTGCCGGTGGCAACACCAATATCTATTTTTCCCGCAGCAATCGGCAGGTCATTCGCACTGAACCCAGTCTGGGCGGCACTCTGGCCAATTGTGCTGGCGGTGTAACACCCTGGGGTACCTGGCTGTCCTGTGAAGAAACTGTCAACGACACCACCGCACAGGGTGGTCGCAAACATGGTTACGTCTTTGAAGTCCCTGCTGACCCGACCCGGACCAGCAGTGTGCCTATTGTGGCCATGGGGCGTTTCAAGCATGAAGCTGCCGCTGTGGATCCGCGTAACAGTTATGTTTACCTGACCGAAGACAATCGCAATCTGTCACCGATCTATCGCTTTATCCCGCAAGACAGCAGCCAGCAACCGGGATCCCTTGAACGTGGAGGCCGGTTGCAGGCAGCAAAAGTGCGTGGCGTTGAACGTGCTGACCTGCTGGCACCCGCACTGGGCGACGAGTTGGAAATCGAATGGGTGGATATTGCAGACCCCGACATGGCGCCGGAAGGCAATGCGAGCGGCACGTATCTGCAGGCGCGTGAAGCCGGTGCGCTGAGCATCAGCCGCGGCGAAGGCATCTGGTATGCCGACGGGCTGTTTTATATCGTCGACACCAGCGCTGGCAGCAATGTGGAAGGTCACGCAGGCCAGGGCAACGGAGCCGTCTGGATGCTGGATCCGGCCGGCAATCGCATGCGATGTCTGTTTGCATCCACGGACGCCAGCATGGCCAACAACCCTGACAATATCACCATCAGCCCGCGCGGTGGCGTGGTGATGTGTGAAGACGGCGGCGGGATCGAGGACGAGTTCGGTTTTGGTGAGCGGATAATGGGTCTGGAGGTGACTGGCAATTCATTTATTTTTGCCAAAAACAACATCATATTGTCAGAAGCAGACATTACGCTGGCCGGCAAAAATGTGGCCGCTGCAGACTACCGCAACAGCGAAATCGCGGGCGCCTGTTTTGATCCGGATGGTGAATTCCTGTTTGTAAACATACAGAACCCGGGCGTAACCTTCGCCATCTGGGGTCCCTGGGAGAACGGGCCGTTCTGACGGCCCCGATCAGGAATCTGCTGCCACAGGATGATCGCGCAGGCGGTGCTGCAGACCTTTGAGAAAATTTCGCAGAATCTGATCTTCACATTTGCGGTAGTGCTTGTGCCCGGGCTTGCGAAACAGCGCGGTCAGTTCATGCTTGCTGAACGCCAGACCGGTTTCCTTCAGAAGTTCCAGCACGTCGTCAGACTGCAGATTCAGGGCAATGCGTAACTTCATCAACACCATGTTGTTGGTAAGGTGATCCTCTGGTATCGGTTGCGGGCCATCACGACGACCGCGGCGGGCATTGATCAATCCATTCAGAAAAACCGCCATCTCTCGGTCGGCTATTTTGACAAATCCCGGATCGTCCTCCTGCTTCAGCCAGGCGCACACCTGATCCCTGCTCACTTCACAGTCAGCGCCGGCAAATACTTCAATCACCTGGTTATCATTCAGGTCAAAGATATAGCGGATACGCCGGAGTACATCGTTAAGAATCATAAATTGCTGTCTGCCATCTCAATTAAAGTGTTTGCGCGGGGCATTATACGATGCATGGGTACCCTCTGCATAAGAAATACGGTCTGCATAAAAAAACGGCGATACCCGGGGGCATCGCCGCTTTTTTTCACCGAAGCAGAGCGTCAGATATCGAAGCGGTCCAACTCCATCACCTTGGTCCATGCAGCGACGAAGTCATTCACAAACTTTTCTTCTCCGTCATTGGCAGCGTAGAATTCTGCCACCGCACGCAACTCGGTGTTCGAGCCGAATATCAGATCAACCGGTGTTGCCGTCCATTTCAGATTGCCGGTATCACGATCACGCCCTTCGTATATGCCTGCAGATGAGGTGGACTGGCTCCAAACAGTGGACATATCTACCAGATTCACAAAGAAATCATTGCTCAGTGTACCGGGCTGATCGGTGAACACACCGTGTTTGACATCCTGATAGTTGGCGTCAAGTGCACGCATGCCGCCTACCAGTACGGTCATTTCCGGAATACTCAGCTTGAGCTGCGCAGAACGCTCAATCAACGCCTCGGTCGGTGACCTTGCATACCCTTCTTCAATGTAGTTTCTGAAGCCATCTGCTTTCGGCTCCAGCACTGCAAATGAATCTACGTCTGTCTGTTCTGCGGTGGCATCGCCGCGTCCGGGCGTAAACGGTACCTCAACATCGTAACCGGCACGCTGAGCCGCCTGTTCGATGCCTGCAGAACCGGCCAGCACAATCAGATCAGCCATGGAGATCTGTTTGCCACGACGTTGTGCGTTGTTGAACTCACTGCGGATCCCTTCCAGAACATCCAGAACACGGGCGAGTTCAGCGGGTTCGTTAACTGCCCATTGATTCTGTGGCGCCAGACGGAGGCGGGCACCATTGGCACCGCCGCGCATGTCGCTGCCGCGGAATGTAACAGCAGAAGCCCAGGCCGTGCCTATCAGGTCGTCAGTAGACAGTCCCGAGTTCAGGACGCTCGACTTCAGACCGGCTATGTCGCGGGCATTGACCAGCGGATGCTCAACAGCAGGGACCGGATCCTGCCAGATCAGCTCTTCTGCAGGCACCATGTCACCCAGATAGCGCGTGCGCGGCCCAAGATCGCGGTGTGTCAGCTTGAACCAGGCTTTGGCAAAAGCACGCTCAAACTCATCAGGATTCTCAAGGAAGCGACGGGAAATTTCACCATAGATCGGGTCGTAGCGCAGCGCCAGGTCCGTCGTAAACATCATCGGCGCATGGCGCTTTGCAGGATCATGTGCATCGGGCACCAGATCGCCGGCCGACTCGTCTGTGGGTTTCCATTGAATAGCGCCAGCAGGGCTGCGCGTCTGTTCCCACTCATAACCAAACAGGTTTTGCAGAAAGTTGCTGGTCCACATGTTCGGTGCAACCGTCCACGCCCCTTCCAGGCCGCTGGTAATCGTGTCGCCGGCATTGCCCGAGCCATAGGCATTGCTCCAGCCCAGCCCCTGCTGCGTCAGGTCAGCCGCTTCGGGCTCCGCGCCCATGTTGCCTTCAGGTGACGCCGCACCGTGTGCCTTACCAAATGTGTGACCGCCGGCAATCAGTGCCACAGTCTCTTCATCGTTCATCGCCATGCGAGCAAATGTATCGCGGATATCGCGGGCAGCGGCCAGTGGATCAGGCACACCGTTCGGACCTTCCGGGTTCACATAAATCAGGCCCATTTGCACGGCCGCCAGCGGGTTCTGCAGGTCTCTGTCGCCGCTGTAGCGCTCATCTCCTGCCAGCCATTCACCTTCCGGCCCCCAATACACTTCTTCCGGTTCCCATGCATCAACCCGGCCACCGGCAAAACCGTAAATCTCCATCCCCATGTCTTCCATGGCGACAGTGCCCGCCATCACCATCAGATCTGCCCATGAAATCTTGCTGCCATATTTGGCTTTCACCGGCCATAACAATCGCTGTGCCTTGTCCAGGTTGACGTTATCGGGCCAGCTGTTCAGTGGCGCAAATCGTTGCATGCCCCCATCCGAGCCGCCACGTCCATCAAATATCCGATAAGTACCTGCGCTGTGCCAGGACATACGGATAAAGAACGGACCGTAATGACCATAGTCAGCTGGCCACCAGTCCTGAGAGGTTTTCATTACGTCAATCAGGTCACGCTTGACTTCGTCCAGATCCAGACTTCCAAATGCCTCGGCATAGTTGAAATCTTCGCCCAGCGGATTGGATGCTGCGGCATTGATGCGCAGAGGATCCAGGCTCAGACGATTCGGCCACCAATAATCATTGGATGGCGCCATGCTGTCCTGGGCAAAAACAGAACCTGTCATGACCATCGGTGACATTGCTATCGCGATGGCTGTTGCTAACGGTATCGTAAATTTACGCATTGCAGTTTTCCCCTTGGGTCAGAAGTGTTGTTTTCCTTTAATATAGTAAACCTAATATAAAATAATATTTAATTTAAATAAGTTATGGTAACGATCCGGTTTTTGCATAGATAACCCGACAGATCCTTGAGTTACATCAATTCTTCACCAACACATTTGATGTCCGTTTCTCACCGCTGAAATATTTTTGTCACAATAAACAACTACCATTTATGCTTCTGATGCTAATGGGGTGATGTAGTGAGCCGAATCATATATGGTGTTTCCGGTGAGGGATCGGGACATACCAGCCGGGCGCGCGAAATCATTCGTCACTTGCAGTCGCAGGGACATGAGGTACGCGCTGTCACCTATGATCGCAGCTATACTGCACTGCGCAGTGAGTTCGATTGTCTGGAGATAGAAGGCCTGCATATCGTCAGCATCGACAACCGGGTAAATATACTGCGTACTTTGCAGCACAATCTGCGCCGGGCACCGCGCGCCATCAAATACAATAAACGACTGATAAAGCTGTTTGATGACTTCTCACCGGACTGTGTAATTACCGACTTTGAGCCTTCGACCGCATGGATGGCGATGCTCCGACGAATACCGTTGATAAGCCTGGATAACCAGCATCGTATGCGCTACATGAAATTCAGTGTTCCTGTGAGCCTGAGTTTCCAGAAGTGGCTGACGCGATTGATTATCGCATTGATGATTCCGCGCCCGGATATAGCTCTGGCAACGTCATTGGTGGTTGGCGAAAGCACCAGTAAAAAAGCTGCAATATTTCCACCCATAGTCCGCCAGGAAGTGCTGGAACTGACACCTGCCGAGAATGACTACCATCTGGTCTATGTCACCAGCGCGTTTGAAACACTGATTCACACCTTAAAAAGTTTTTCCGACAAAACGTTTGTGGTCTACGGACATGATCGCAGTGACACCGAACAGAATATCCAGTTCAGAGAGTTCAGCAGCGATGGTTTTCTCAGGGACCTGGCAGGCTGCAAATCAGTCATTGCAACAGCAGGATTCACCCTGATCAGTGAGGCAATGTACCTGGAGAAGCCTTACCTGGCACTGCCCATGCAGGGACAGTTTGAACAGCAATTGAATGCCATCATTCTTGATGAGTCAGGATGCGGCATCAATGCAAAGAATGCGTCAATCCGCTATTTCCACCAGTTTTTCGACCGGTACGCAGAGCTTAAACACCTGTTGAATGAGCACAACTCACAATTGCGCCAAATGGGTTTTGAGCACTACGGTGCAAGCGCTATCAAGCTGACCCTGGACCATCTTCTTAAAGACGATCTCCTGCTGCTAAAACAGGTCAGACAGGGCCGCAGACTTGATATTCCTGAAGGGAACCGGGTGATTTCAGTTCTGTGAAACCGCCAGATTACCCGCACTGACAATTTTTGGTCGCGCCAGCAACCACTCTACGACTTTTTCCGGGAACACAGGAGAAATTGCCGGAATGTGTGAGCCCTCGGCAATAGTCCACAGCTCAGCTGAACCACCGGGCTGGCAACCCTGATTGTACCGGGTAACCGTCGTTTCAAGACCATCCAGGCTGACATCCAGATCCAGTGTGGCAGTCACCACACCCTCATCAGCGCAGCCGTTGTAAGCCGCCCAGCGGGAGACTGTCTCTCTGGCGCCGGGATACGTATTACCCTGGATATCCCCGCCATCATAGGCGATGGTGCCATCTGCGGTACCGTGAATCTGCAGCACATGCACAGGACTGGCAGGAGAAGGCAGTGCTGCTGTCGCTTCGGCACCGGCCAGACTCGCAACGCCAGCAATCACATCCGAATACTCATGCGCTGTGCGGTAGGACATAAAACCGCCATTGGAATGGCCAATAAGATAAACACGACGGGCATCGATATTGTATTTTGCTTTTACCGCATTGATGATCCCCATCACGTATGCGGCATCGTCCAGTTCGTTAGCGTAAAAATTACAGCAGGCATCGGACGCATTCCAGAAACGCGCATTTCGCCCCGCAGTTTCCTGCGTACCGTCCGGGGTCGCCAGCACAAACCCATAACGATCAACCTGCTCACTCAAACGCATATAGTCGTTCTGCTGCAAACCGCTGGAACCATACCCATGCAGCAATACAATCAACGGTACTGACGCATCTGCCGCGTAGCTGGAAGGCACAAACACAGGCACATCACCGCGACCAGCATCGATGGCCGTGGTGCTTTGCGCCGCCGCGCCCGAGCACAGGACCAGCATTAGAAAGACAGACACAAAAACAGATAAGTGACGCATGACAGACTCCGCCGGAAAAAAGGACATCTGTTGTACCATAAAGGCGGCGCAGGCAGCAATCTGCACCTGCGGCAATGTGTCACACGACCTTCCCGTATAATAGGCGGATAATAAAATTCTGGTAGTAAACTGATGACTACCCGCAGACACAGGAATTACCGAGGACGTAACCATGAAAAAGATACTGAATATCGCACTGATAGCGCTTCTGTCGACGTTTGCAACATTTGCAGCAGCTGATGGGTTCCTGAAAACCATGAAGGACTTCGAGCTGACAGACCATATGGGTGTGACTCATGCTCTGGATGAGTATACTGACCAGGACTTTATCGTGATGTACATCCACGGTTCAGGGTGCCCCATTGCACGTCTTTCGGTTCCAACGTTTCTGTCAATCCGCGATGACTACACGGACAGGAATGTCAGCTTTCTGATGCTCAACTCCTTTATCCAGGATGATCTCACGCGAATCCGCAAAGAAGCGGAAGATTTCAACATCGATTTCCCGATCCTCAAGGATGCGGACCAGTCAGTTGCCCGTTCACTCGGGGTAGAAAGAACTGCTGAAGTGTTTATCGTTGATCCTCGCACCCGTGAGGTATTGTTCCGGGGCCCGATTGACGACTCTCTGGGTTATGAGACACAACGCACCAGCACCAACCACAACTACCTGCGCGATGCCCTGGACACGGTAATGGCCGGGGGTACCGTCAACATGAATGACATACCTGACTCCAAGGGCTGTCTGGTCGGTTTCTTTCTGAGTTAAAACAGGCTGGCAATCAAGAGGAATAACCAATATGCGCATAAAACACGTGTCAATTACCGCACTCTGCCTGACGCTCGGAAGCGCTTTGCTGCACGCAGCGGAAACACCTGATCAGGCCTGGCTGGACTTTAACAACGCCCGTGGAGAAGCCCCTCTGATTGGCGCCAACGCTGACCATCCACTGGCGTTGACTGCATATCGCCCGGTTCAGGCATTTGCTATCGGTGACATTGACGCCAATAAAATGCGACTTGGTTTTGACCTGTTTCATGAGCGCAGACTGTCTGTCGATAACACTGTTGGTTGCAACAGCTGCCATTCCGGCATGTTTGGCGGCACTGATGGCCGAAAGGTATCGATCGGCGCTAATGGTGTGCTGGGGAACCTCAATGCCCCGACAACATTTAATGCTGCCATGAACTTCAGGCAGTTCTGGGATGGGCGTGCCGTCACGCTGACCGATCAGGCGACGGGGCCGGTCGAGAGCGAACTGGAGATGGCCCATGACCTGAGTGACGTGCTCAGCCTGCTGGAAAACGATGCCAACTATCCTGCAGAATTCGCCGGCATCTACCCGGACGGCATTACTACTCACAATATGGCGGATGCCATTGCCTACTTTCAGACTGTCAATTTCACGCGTGCCAGCACACCATTTGTTCGTCACCTGAATGGTGAAGAAGGTCAGCTCAGCGAGCAGGCACTGCGTGGCTGGGATCGTTTTGACGAAGTTGGCTGCGCCTCCTGCCATAACGGCATTAATCTGGGCGGCAACTCTTACCAGCAGCTTGGCGCGGTGTCAGATTATTTTGTCGAACCACGAACTGCAGGACCAAATGACAATGGCCTGATAAACCGCAGTGGCCGCGAAAACGACAAACATGTTTTTAAAGTGCCTACTCTGCACGGTGTCGCCGAAACCGCACCCTATTTCCATGACGGCAGCGTTGAAACACTGGAGCAAGCCATTGAGGAAATGGGTAGAAGTCAGCTGGGCCGCTCACTCAGCCAACAGGATATTGACGATATCTCGGCATTCCTGCGCTCACTGGGCGGGCGCCCGATGGGAATGCCCATGATGGGTATGGGGCGCGGTATGGGCATGCGTCAGGGCGGCGGTATGCAACAAGGGGGAATGCATCAGGGCGGTATGCATCAGGGTGGCATGCATCAGGGCGGCATGCAAAGGGGCCAGGGCATGCCCGGGCGGATGAACACCGACCCAGCCGCACCACAGGCCAGCGCAAGCGAACAGACTCCGATTGCAGCAGCACCGGCAGGCTCCCACAACGAAGCCTATCAGTCAGCGATAGCGATCACTGAAACGGCAAAAAACAGATTGCTTGCAGAAATGGAGCGTATCCGCACGGGTGAAGTTGCACACTACGACTTTCTGCAATACCAGCACCTTGAACTGATTCGTCATGCCAGGGCGTTGCATCATCCGCCGTCCGGCATAACCGGAAACAAGCGTGAGCAACTGGTATCGCTGGCGGAACAGCTGTTAGCTGAAACCAATCAGCTGGAATGGGTAATTGCCGACTTTCTGCGCGCCCGGGCGTTGACACAGATTCTGGGGGCACATAGTGATCAGCCGGCATCCGGCACAGTTACAGGTACCCTGGGTGATACGGCCGCCGCATTGAGTGCGCAGCAGCAGCTGGCACAGTCCAAAATCCGTGAGTTGCGCGACTCTAAAATTGACAGTACAGCAGCCCAACTGAACGAGGCGTTTCTCGCAGTGCGCTAAGGAACCTCTGAATAAGTCTGTGATCACCCCGGCTTATTCAGAGGTTCGCCAACGGCGTACTGTCAGACGGTAAACCGTGTCGGCTGGTCCGGATCATAGTCCGGATTGAGCCAGACAATGAGTGACGCATGTCCGCCGGACTCCTCATCCTCTGGAATATAGTCCGGCATGATGCCGCAGTAACTGAAACCTTCCTTGATCTGAAAGCTCAGAACCGGATCGTTAAAATCACCCCAGACAACCTTCTGGGCGTAGTATTCAGCGGACATTTCTGTAGCATGCTCGTGATATCCGGGCAGGCGGCCGCAGCAGATAATCCGTCGCAGATTCATGGCACGGCACAAATTTCGGCGCGCCTCATAGAGCATGTGTCCTACCCCCTGCCCCTGGGTTTCCGGATCAACAAAAACCTCTACGCCATACAATGTGCGCCCCTCGGTGTTGTGATTGTTAAAACGTCCCTGACTGGTTATTTCATCCCAGCTGTGGGACTCCGACCAGTCCTCCCACGCCACCATAATGGAACTCGCACAACCAACAACACCGTTTTTGTCCTCGGCTATTACTTGCCCCTGCGGAAACGTATGCAACTGTTCCTGCAAATCAATCCGATTCCAGGGTGGAATGGTTGGATAGATACGCGTCTGTAAAGCAATCAGGGCCGGAATATCCTCCCTGCGTGTCTGTCGTACCGTCACTTCATTCATCTCTTTACTCATTTCAATACCGTTTACACCCATACGTGGGGGCTCAAACAGGGGGGGGTACAGAAGTGTCCGAGTCACTTAGACTTCCCTCAGGGCTTCAAAAATAACTCTGCATGGAGACAATAGCATGAAAAGAACTGCACTGGCGCTGACCACAATTATCTTTCTGACACACACGCTGACCGGCCTTGCCCAATCTGCCGACCTTGGCAACATCATCAAGGCTCAGGTTATTCTCGGTCAGATATCGCAACTGGCAAGCAAGTATGAGGATGTCCAGGCCTTGCTCGATCAGGGCACGCTGGAACTTGAGGTTGTCGAGCCGCTGGAGGACAACAGTGGTGATTTCATGTTCCCTTTTACCAGGGACGGTGAAATGACGGCATGGGCAGACAAGGCATTGAATGCGCAGATCGGGTCGCGGGTAGCGGGCGAAGTAGCTGACCGTGCAACCAATGCCCTGGCGGCTCGAGTCCCATTGGGCGGGCTGGCATCGCGCTTTGCTCGCAGCAAGGCGCAGGAAACCGGCGCAGTGATGGCAATCGGAGGCTGGGAATTCATACGTGAAAACTCCGAGCTGTCATTCACCAGACTGGATGACCTCTCCGTCTATATGCACAGCCGTTTTAACGGGGATCTGGCGTACGAGCAGGCACTTGCTGCCGCCATGGCCGTTTATCCTGAGCTGGAAAAAGGCCATGAAAAGGCAGTCGACAAGGCTTACCGCGATGCCCGACGGGAGGCGCGCCGCAACCGATAGAAAATTATCCGTCAACGCTGCTCTAGCGGCTGGCTGGAATAACGCTCAAAATACCGGTCATAAAGTTCCTGCTGCGTGCCATACAGGTCTATCAGACGCCCCTGAATAAAGGCTTCCTGAACCTGGCTGGTACGCATGTCCAGTGCATCTCCCAGTGAGACAAAAAACGTAGCGTCTTTGCCCACTTCGAGAGTTCCCACCCGCTCATCCACACCGATAATTTCAGCATTGTGTTTGGTTACCATGGATAATGCGGTTTCCCGATCCAGACCGTAACCCGCCGCAGTACCGGCAAAAAATGGCAGGTTGCGCTGGGAGTCCAGCGCCGTTTCACCACCGCCTATCCCAACCTTGATACCGGCCTGGTGCAGTTGAAACGGCACCTTGAACGGTTCGTCTATGTCATACCATTCACGCCCCGGCAGCGCATGAACGGACTCATAGACCACAGCTACAGACTCGGCCAGCAACAGGTCCTTGACCTTCAGGGCATCACGTCCGCCAATCAGAACGATATTTTCGATGCCATAGCCGCTCGCAAACTGTATACCGCTGATAATGGTGCGCGCGTCATTGGCATGCAGAAACAGTTTGGTCTCGCCGGTAAACAGCGGCTGCATTGCAGCAAGGTTCAGATTGACCGGACTGCCCGAGTAACTGCGCGCATTCTGAAACAATGCATGCAACATCTGGGTCTGCGCCTGATAATCCTCATTGGCAACTGTCTCAAATTGTCCGGTCACTTCATTGCGCTGTCGTCGCGTGCGCGATGGCCAGTGCAGGTGCATGCCGGCATCTGCCGTGAGCATAGAGTCCTCCCAATTCCAGCCATCAAGTTTCATGACACTGGAACGTCCCGATACAAAACCACCCTGCGGGGTGATCTGTGCAGTCAATATGCCATTAAAGCGGAAGGTCGGTATCAGCTCGGAATCAGTATTGTAAGCAATGGCCGAGCGGACACTGGCGTTGATGTCACCTGTTTCCACCACATCGTTGGTGGCACGCAAATTGGCAACTTCTGACAAACCAAGGGACGTATTTGGCAGCACAAAGCCCGGGTAGACGTGCATGCCCTGTACATCGATGACCTGGTGATTAAAAAAGCTCGGCTGACCTGCAGCAGTCCCGACATAGGTAATCACGCCGGCGTCAAACGCCAGCACCCCGTTGTTGATGACCTGACCATTGCCGACATGAATGACAGCGCCGGTAATGGCAATCGGTTCACTCTGGTCCGGCGCGGGCTGCGGCACGACTGCCTGCGCCAATGGATTAGCGAACAGCAGAAATGCGGTGAGAATTGAGGATATACGTATGCTCATGACCTTACTCCTGTCCACTGGTGATGGCTGCGATGATACGCGCTCGCTCATCAGATATCTGTTGGCGCAAATCGCGGTCGCGCGCTCTGTCAAAATAGGGGATGCCGTCTACCCATGTTGTCTGCGCCTGCGCGTAGACCGACAGGGGATGTTCATCCCACAGCACCAGATCTGCATCCTTGCCAACACGTATACTGCCCATACGATGATCCAGATGCATCAGTTTGGCAGGATTTAGCGTGATCATTTTAAGCGCATCTACCTCACTGACATTCCCGTATTTGACCATTTTGCCCGCTTCCTGATTCAGACGGCGCGACATCTCGGCATCGTCTGAATTCAGTGCAACCACCACACCGGCCATTTGCATGAGTGCGGCATTGTAGGGAATCGCATAGCGTACTTCCCATTTGAACGCCCACCAGTCCGAGAACGTGGAGCCACCTGCCCCGTGCGCCGCCATTTTGTCAGCCACCTTGTAGCCTTCCAGGATGTGAGTGAATGTATTGATGTTGAACCCAAAACTTTCTGCCATGTGCATCATCATGTTGATCTCTGACTGCACATAGGAATGATTGGTCACAAAACGTTCACCCTTCATGATCTCGAGCATGGTTTCGTCAACCAGGTCTCTGCGCGGCATGACCGCGTTGCGTCGCTGCGCACCTGACAGGCTGTTATAGGCATTCCAGCGCTGCTCATACTCCTGTGCCTGACTGAACGCATTGAAATAAACCTGCTCCACACCCATGCGTGTTTGCGGGTAGCGAATGGAGGCCGGATTGGTGCTGCGCTTGACGTTTTCGCCGAGAGCGAATTTGATGAATTTCGGTGCATCATCAATCAGCAACCCTTCGGGCGGCATACCCCAGCGCAGTTTGATCATGGACGACTGTCCGCCGATGGGATTTGAAGAGCCGTGCAACTGCTGCGCTGCAACCACACCACCAGCCAGATTGCGGTAGATGTTTACATCCTGGGAATTCACCACGTCCCGCATGCGTACCATGCTGGAGTTGGTTGCGATCTCGTTGATACTGAACAGCGCAATATGCGTGTGCTCATCAATAATACCCGGCGTCAGGTGCTTGCCAGTGCCGTCAACTTCCAGCGCATTGCGCGCCGTCAGATTTTCACCAACAGCCGCGATCCGGCCATCACTGATGAGGACATCGGTTACTACCGTCCCCATATCCTCATTGGTCCACACCGTCGCGTTGCGTATCAATGTATCTTGCGCTGATGGCAACGTCTCACTGCCATACGCTGCGAACGGAAACAACACGGGCGACGGCAGGGATACCGGCTCGCTTGCCATCTGCTGCGCCGGGGACTCCTCTTCCGCCACGACCAATGGGCCGGTAAACGTCATGCGCCAGTCAATTGATTCCCCGGTGGGTGTCTGTCCTGTTCCCTGCCAGCCGTTTTCGATTGACCAGCCGCTGAGTCGTGTTGTGCTGCTGTCTTCCCCGGCACTGAAATTCAGATTGATGATATTCTCACTGATATCGACAGTCACCCTGCTGCCTTCTGCAGGCTCTCCGGTTGATCCATCAAGAATGGACGCCCCGGGTTTGCCATTTTTGAAGTCCAATGCCAAAACCAGCTGCTGCTGCCCGGCTCTGAGGTCGTACTGTCCCCGACGCTCATCCACATCGCTGGCGAGCACAAATCGATCACCACGCACCCAGTTTTCCAGCAACCTGGCGCCTTCTTCAAACAGGGGTGCTGATGTCACCAGCAGATTCGCCAGTGAGCCTTCCTGCAGACTGCCGATTCTGTCTTCGACGCCCAGAATTCTGGCAGGTACAGTTGTCAGCGCGGCAATCGCTGCGTCCGCCGGCAAACCATTTTTCACCGCCACACGCAGATTGTCCCAGAACTTATCGCCGGAACCTGCGCTGGTGATCGCAAACCCGACACCCTGCTCGTGTAACAACCGCAGGTTAAATGGTGCCAGTTCCCAGTGTTTGAGATCAGCAAACGACACTTCATCAGCAACAAACGGATCTGCAACCTCCGGCGCTTCCGGATAATCAACAGGAACGATAAGTGTTGCGCCGGTTGCCGCCAACTCTGCAGCCTGCTGATAGGCGTCATTGGCTACCCGGATGACATACTGTTTTTCAAATTCATCGGCGACATCATTCACCGTGAGTGCCTGATGCCAGTTGTCAACTTCCATGACCTGAGGCAATGACTGACTTCGGATCCAGCCCTCCAGTGATTCCTCGGCAAACGGTCTTGGGTTTTGCTGCCCGAACCACTGGGCATCAAGATAGGTCTGGCGCAGCAGCGCCACTGACCCCATCAGTGAAACCGGCACAGTCTGCCGCGAACTGCCTTTCTTCAATGAATAATGTGCGGCAGCATCCGGCAGCACCACTGCCTCATTGGCATTTTCATTGCCCAGCGTCACCAGCGCGGAGGTGCCGCGTGCAATGCCGTCTGCATGCAGACTCAGGACTGCAGAAAAACCGGATCTACGCAGTTCGGCTGCGCGTTTTGTATCGGGTCTGAATTCCATCACGGCCCGGTAATGGGCACGAATCGCATCATTGGCGTTGTATGCCTGACCGCTGGACTGAACCACCTCTGCCCCGCCACCTGAAGCGGGTCGGGCCGGATCCGGCAAACCATAACCGGTATACATATCCACCAGTCCCGGATAGATGTATTTGCCGGCCATATCCACAGCAAAATAGCCAGCTGGCACATCAGTCCCGGCAACAACGTCCACAATACGGCCTTCACGCAGCAGGACCGTGCCACTTTCCAGCAAGCGACCATCGGGCAGGTAAACATTGCCACCGGTCAGAGCCAGTGCATTGTTTCTGTTGTCAGCGATGCCATTTGGCGTTGCCGTTTCCTGAGCAACTGCTGGCAGCGCGATAATTAGCGCGACACCCCATGCCAATAAAAAACGCATACTGTATTTCCTCACATTGTCGATTTAATCAGGTTTGCGGTGCGTGTCCGGATCCGCTGGACGATGGCTGTGCGGGGATCCGGCGCAACTCTCACCTGTATACATGCCAGCCAGAAAGTGTGAAACATTCCGCAACAACCGTCGCAGTCTGCCCCGGCCCTGCACCTGTCCCAGATTCAGGTCTTTTATACCGATCCGCGTTCCGTCCAGCGTTGGCTCGGCGGTGCGGTTCCCGGACTCACTTTGATTGGAACCCATAAACAATCCCCGTCAATTCATTGTCTGCCCCGTGATAATATCGGAAAGTGCCATCCGGTAGTACAATTACTGCCTACAGGAGAATACCAATATGCGATCAATGCTCATTCTGACGCTAGCACTCATTGCAGGTCTGACAGCCTGCTCGCCCGATAACCCGCCCGCCTCGCCCTCTCCCGCGGTACCGCTGACTGAAACAGACACGTCAGCACAGTCACCGACTGATTCACCGGCGGTACGGGAGTTCGCCAATTACAGTGAATCCCTGATGCAGCGAATGCTGGCGCGAAACCCCGAATGGTCAATTTACGCCGGTCGCTATGATGATGCACACAGGGTCACCATACCCGATGCCAGTCGCAGGACCGCTGATCTGATGTTTATAGAGACTGAACTGGCCAATCTGGCCGACACCGACCCTGCGATATTGCCACCGGAACTGCGTATTGATCATACCCTGCTGCGTAACAGACTGGAATCCATGCGCTGGTACCTGACCGACTTTCAGGACTGGCAATGGAATCCGTCAAATTACAATGTTGCCGGCCCCGTCGGCCTGCTGCTGAACACGCCCTATGCACCGGAAGAGGACCGCCTGCGTACCGTCATGTCCCGACTGGAGCAAGTGCCTGCGTATTATCAGGCCGCACGTGCCAACATCATTAATCCGACTGCAGAGCACACTGAACTCGCAATCACACAAAACCGGGGCACATTGAATCTGCTGGGTGATTCGCTGCGTGACAGGGTCGCTGCCTCCAGTCTGGAAAGCGCAGAAAAGGCCGGGTTCGAACAGGTACGGCAAGCGGCAGTGAGCACCGTTGAGGGCTTTATTCAGGAACTGCAGGACATTTCTGCCACATTGGCACAGTCGGGAGAGGCGCGCCCGTTCAGGATCGGCGCCGATCTTTATGAAGCCAAATTCGGCTACGACATTCAATCCGGCTTCACTGCACGGGAACTTTATGATCGGGCCGTTGCGGAGAAAAACCGGCTGCATGACGACATGGATGCAATCACCATTGATCTGTGGCCAACCTACTTCCCTGATCGGCCCATGCCGGAAAACCGTCTTGAGCGCATAGGCGAATTGATCGATCATCTGTCAGACCGGCATATTGCACGCGAAGAATTCATTGACGAAATCAGACGCCAGATCCCGCTACTGACCGAATTTGTCAATGAGCGTGACCTGCTGGATCAGGATCCCACACGACCGCTGGTCGTTCGCGAAACGCCTGAATATATGCGTGGTGGCGGCGCCGGTGCGTCCGTCAGCGCTCCGGGACCCTTCAATCCTACCGCTGACACCTACTACAACGTCACGCCGCTGGATGACTACTCCGATGCCCAGGCCGCAAGTTATCTGCGCGAATACAACCACTGGGTGCTGCAGATACTCAATATCCATGAAGCCATACCCGGGCACTACACACAATTGGTGCACGGCAATAAATCAAGCGGCCTGATCAAGAGTCTGTTGCGCAATGGCGCCATGATTGAGGGCTGGGCTGTCTATTCAGAACGCATGATGCTGGAAGCAGGCTGGGGTAATCAGGAACCTGAAATGTGGCTGATGTATGGCAAATGGAATTTACGGGTGGTAACCAATGCCATCATGGATTACGCCGTGCAGGTGCTGGGAATGACGCAGGAGCAGGCCATGGACATGATGTTGCGCGAAGCGTTCCAGGAACAGACGGAAGCGGAAAACAAATGGCGGCGGATTACCCTCTCGCAAGTGCAGTTGACCTCATATTTCACCGGATATGCCGAGATCTATGATTTTCGCGAACGCAGAAAGGCGGAGCTGGGTGATGCCTTTGATCTGAAGACTTTCCATAATCAGTTTCTGAGCTACGGCAACGCACCCGTGCCGGCGATTATCGACATGATGCAAAACCGGAATTGACACCAAACACTGACTGACAGGAGCACCGATTTGACTTACAGCACACTGGATTATCAGGTCAAGGACCGCATTCTGACCATTACCTTGAACCGTCCCGACAAACTCAACGCCTTTACGGTAACCATGGCCAATGAACTGATTGATGCGTTCAATTCAGCCAGTATTGATGACGACATCGGCGCCATTATTGTCACCGGTGCCGGTCGGGCATTTTGCGCAGGCATGGATCTGTCTGTGGGCGGCAATGTGTTTGGCCTGGATGAATCCATGTCGCCCACCCCGGAAGAGCTGACACAACGATTTGAAGATCCCGACATGGTCAGCGGAGTACGCGACACCGGCGGGCGGGTATCGCTGGCCATTTATCAATGCAACAAACCGGTAATCGGCGCTATCAACGGCGTGGCAGTTGGCGTCGGCGCCACCATGACACTGGCCATGGATGTGCGACTGATGGCAGACACTGCACGCATGGGGTTTGTGTTTGGCAAGATCGGCATTGTACCTGAAGCGTGTTCAACCTGGTTTCTGCCCCGTTTGGTGGGTATCTCGCAGGCTCTGGACTGGGTCTACACCGGCGAACTGATCAAGGCCGACGTCGCCGTCGATGCCGGGCTGGCACGGGCAGCATACCCGGCAGACGCACTGCTGCAGGCTGCGGAAGACCTGGCCCGCAGTTACATCACCAACCGCTCGCCGGTAGGTATAGCGCTGGCACGCCAGATGATGCTGCGCAATGCAGCCCTGCCTCATCCCGTCGAGGCACACAAAGTGGAATCGCTGGCAGTGTTTTACACCAGCCAGGGTGACGGCAAAGAAGGCATTCAGGCCTTCCTGGATAAACGCGATCCGCAATTCTCCGCCAGGGTTTCAAGTGACTTGCCGGATGTGTTTCCGTCACAGGACTGAATCAGACCTCAGCTGACGGCCTGTCCTCTGATGATGGCCTGGCCATAGCCGGACAAAAATTCCGGCGGCATACGTTTGGGTTTGCCGCTGGAAAGCGCCATGCACACAAAGGTGCTTTGCGCGCGCAGCAGGGTAGCACCGTCGCTGAGCCGACAAATCTGAAAGTGGCGGGTCAACCGCAGCTTCCCGTCGGACTGCACAATCCAGGTGGCAACAATGAGGCGGTCACCCAGATAACTTGCAGCAAGGTAGTCGATTTCATGACGCAGCACCACCATCGCCCGGTCCAGTCGCCGGTAATCGGCCAGTGACAGCCCCAGGGCTTCCGAGTGCTGCCAGGCGCATCGCTCCAGCCAGCGCACATAGGCTGCGTTGTTGGCATGCCCCAGCTCATCAATATCTTCCTTGCACACCACCATGTTTACCGTGAACGGGGTAGTGTGTCGCCATTCAATACTCATGCAATCCTCATAATTCAAACGAATCCTGCCTTTCCAATGCCGACAAAGAGTTCTTCCCGCCGACATCGGACGCTTTGTTGACGTCGATCAAAAAACCATTTGTTCAACAAGGCTAGCCTCGGCAATACAAATCCAGTTGCGGGGGACCCTCCGATGTTATCACTCAGGAAACGTATCAGCTATTGCATTGGCTCAGTATTGACCGCATTGATCATGCTGACCGGATCTGCCGCGGGTTATGCCGCGGGGGATCGGGCAGGTGACTTTGCACTGCTTGACCACGAAGGCTATTTCCACCACATGGCCTGGTACAACAACAATAAGGCCGTAGCTTTTCTGGTTCAGGCAAACGGCGCCAGCGAGACCAGTGCTGCCCTGCCCGGATTTACGGCTCTTCAGCAACGTTATCAGGACCAGGGTATCGTGTTTTTTATGCTGAACCCGCTGGGCGAGTCGCGTCAATCTGTCAAACAGGATACGACGGCCATGCACAGTCAGATTCCCGTCCTGATCGATGACATGCAGGCAGTTTCAGAGGCTCTGGGGGTAGAACGCCTGGGTGAGGCGCTGATCTATGACCCCAACAGTTTCAGGGTTCTGTATCGCGGAGATGCCGGCCAGGCATTTGAACAGGCACTTGCGGAGGTCGCCGCAGGCAACACAGTCAGCAAACCGGTTGTTGCTGCGCAGGGCCGCAGTGTCGTTTACAACAAACGCAATACCGAGGTGCCCTCCTATAGCGAGGAGATCGCCCCCATCATTGCCGACAACTGCGCCAGCTGCCATCGTGAAGGCGGCATAGCACCATTTGCATTGAACAGTCACGCCATGGCTCAGGGATGGTCGCCCATGATTCGCGAAGTGCTGGTAACCAAACGCATGCCACCGGGCCAGCTGGATCCGCATGTCGGCACCTTTGTGAACCCGTACACGGTGCCGTTTGAGGATCAGCGTAAACTGCTGGACTGGATTGCTGCCGGCTCACCGCGCGGTGATGGCGCCGATCCGCTGGCCGCACTGGTCTGGCCTGAGACCGAATGGGCATTCGGAGAACCCGATCTTGTCATCAATGTGCCGCCGCAGACCATTCCTGCGACCGGTGTGCTTGATTATATTAATGTTGTTGTACCCATAGAAGGCATGGATCGTGACCGGTGGGTACGCGCCAGCCAGTATATCGCCGGTGACCGTCAGGTATTACACCACACGCTGAACTCGGTTATCGGTCCCGGCGAGCGCATGCGCGGTGGTTTTGCCGCCAGTGGTGACCCGAATGTTGCACACATCACAGCCTATATCCCTGGTGCGGAGCCCTACATGGAGCCACCAAATACCGGCGGTTTGCTGAAAGCCGGCTCATCCATTGCTCTGCAATTGCACTACACAACCATGGGCCGCGAGTCCGTCGACGCCGGGCGTATCGGCGTCTGGTTCTATGACGATGATGCAATACCCACCGAGCGCAGGGCTGGCGACTGTGCGTGCATATTCACGCCAACATGGACAGATATTCCGCCCAACCATCCGAATTTTGAGCAGCAGGCTGAAATCACAATAGACGATGATGCCTATGTGATGAGCTTCATCTCTCACATGCACTTTCGGGGCAAATACATGCGCTTTCATGCCCATTACCCGGATGGAAGTGTCGAAGAGTTAATGAACATCGCAAACTACAACTATAACTGGCAAATGGAATACAAGCTGGAAGAACCAAAGCTGGTACCCGCAGGCACACGGATAGTTGTGACGGGCGCCTTTGACAATTCCGCGCAAAATCCGGCCAACCCGGACCCGAGCATCGCTGTCGGGTGGGGTGATCAGAGTTGGGACGAAATGTTCTTTGGTCAGGTTTACTACAAGTACGTCGATCAAAACCGCTATCTGATCAGCGCCAATTGACCGCCAGGTTTGTGCCCCTCGAATAACAATAAAAACGAGGGGCGCAAACTCTTTGTCAGTCAGCCTGGGGAGGAACTTCAGTTTTCCGATGGCTGCAGATGTGTATTGAAGAATTGCAATAACCGCTCATAGTACGCAATACGATTCTCCTGATTGTAAAAACCATGTCCTTCCGTCGAATGCAATATCCACTCCGGCTCATTACCAACCGCCAGGAGCGCATCCCGCATTGCGTCAGCCTGAGACTGAGGTGCACGTCTGTCTTCTCCGCCATGCGCCAGCAGTACTGGCACGGCAATTTTGTCCGCATGATTGACGGGGGATTGCTCAAACAGCTCATCCGGATCATCGCCCACGGCCACCCTGAGATACTGATCTCCGCCAGGCTGAAACGGAATATCGGACTTTGACAGCTCATTCAGATCATAGACACCCGCGTAACCTGCTGCGCATTGATAGTCATCCGGAAAACGCGCCACTGATGCCAGGGCGGCGAAGGCCCCGTAACTTGACCCATAGATACAGACCCGGTTCTCATCAGCATGCCCTGCCTGTATGGCCCAGCGCATGGCCAGATGCAAATCATTGATCATGCCACTACCCCATTGGCCATAGCCTTTTTTCATATGCTCGTAGCCAAATCCACCCGAACCCCGAAAGTTCAATTGAAGTACTGCATAACCATGATGGGCAAGAAATTGCGCTTCCCGATTGAATGTAAAATAGTCCCTGATGCCAATCGGGCCTCCGTGCGGGAGCACGATCAAGGGCAACCGGCCTTCTGCAGCGTCCGGCCTGGTCAGATATCCACTCAGCACCAGTCCATCAGGACTGCGTATGGCAAACGGAGTCACCGGCGACATGCTGTCCGGCGGCAAATCTGCGTTGAAGCCACCGAGCTGAACCATCTGCCGGGCTTCGTTTTCCAGCAGGTAGAACTCGCCAATACGTTGCGGACCGAACACTGATACCAGCGAACGGGCACCATCGTGACTCATGCTGGTGACCTTCACCAGTTCACCCGGAAATGATGCGTCAAGCCCGCGCTGCAGATCCACTTCCGGATGATCCGCGAAATAGTGAGTCTCGAAGGCATGTCCGCTGAATTTTGCCCCCAGTATGGTATCGCGCTGACTGGACAGTACCAGGTCACTTCGGGTCAGATCAAACCGGGGATGCGCAAACACCTCAACCGATTCACCCTGATCAACCTGATACCGGTGCAGACCAATAGTGCCGTGAGCACTGAGTTGCATAAAATAAAAATCATCGTTTTCACGGGAGAACCCGACAAACGCAAAGCCCCCTTCCTGCGCTGACCGGATAAAGCTATCGCTGATATCCTGCCACTCGCCCGTGTCAGCGCGATATTGCACCTGCAGTTGCATATCATCATCAACCGCGGTTGCCAGACGTACTTCGCCGGCACGATCCGAGTGCAGTTCACCCCATGGCAGTGGGCTGCGCACTTCCCGCATCAGATTGCTCATTCTTCCGGTGCGTGTAGACGGCGGAGGATTGTTGATATCCAGCATAAAGGAGGAGGGACGGCTGCGGGCAATGGAACGACGACTGACCTCATATCGCGTCACCCTTACCCGGTCCGGCATGGAAGGTAGAAGGTTTTCCAGGCGAAAGGCCGCAAAATCACCAACACCCGGCCCCACCATCTGGAATTTTCGTGTGTTGTCGATATTCAGACCAAATATCTCACCGGTCAGCATCGGCTCATCAAGACCACCAAGAAAACGGCTGGTGGCAATCAGCAACCGTTCTGCTGTCGCCCAGTGAAACTCCGCCACGCCAATGCGGGACCGGGTCGAAAAACTGGCGACAACCTCACCACTGGCCACGTTGACGATATGCAGAAAAACGTTGTCTTTTTCCGGGTATAACATGGCCAGATGCTTCCCGTCAGGCGACAGACGCACATCCTCAACCGTATTAGTCCGGAAAAAATCTTCGGCACTTACCGATTGGGCAAAAACGTCTGTTGCTGACAAAAAAACAGATAGCAGGGTGATATTGCGAAGAACCGCAGGAAAATTGATCATAGAATCCCTCCAGATGATGCCTCTTTGCAGGCAACCGGAATTCTAATCAAACGCACTTTTCAAAAACAGGGAAGTTTGCAAATTAGACAGCGAACAGCGGCAAAAAAGAGATTTGCCGCACATTTCAGCCATTCTGTTCTACAAATACCAAATTGGGTTATTGACTATACTGCCTGTTCCATATTAACACCCTCAATGTCAAAGGTTGTTTCCCGACATAAAATCCAGCGCCAGTGCCGTCATGGCCCTGACGCCCACCGGCAATGCCCGCTCATCCGCATAAAAATATGGCGAATGATTGGGATAGACCATGGCAGGATCATCCGCGCCAATCCCCAAAAAGAAAAACATGCCCGGCACCTCATTGGCATAGTACGAGAAATCTTCGGCACCGGTAATCAGTGACGCTTCAACGAATCGTTCTCCAGCCACCCGCTGCAGAGTAGCCGACATGGCGCGCGTCAATGCCGGATCGTTATGCGTGACCGGATACCCCAGACTGATCTCTACATCGACCGTTGCACCTGCACTGGCCGCAATCTGCGTCGCCGTGCGCTCCACCCGCTCGTGAATCTGGCGCCGGGTCTCTGCATCAAAGGTACGCAATGTGCCAATCATGTCTACGTAGTCAGGGATTATATTGCTGCGCACACCACCATTGATGGCACCCACAGTCACAATCGACGGTGTCAGGGTGGAATCCAGCTGGCGACTCGGTATGGTTTGCAGTCCCATCACAATCTGCGCCGCCACCACCACCGGATCAATTCCTGCCCAGGGCGCTGCGCCATGCGTCTGCTGACCCTGCACACGAATCCTGAAGGAGTCACTGGATGCCATCGTACCGCCCTCGCGTACTGCAATCTGCCCGGCCGGTATTGGCCACACATGCAGGCCAAACACAGCATCCGGCCGAAGGGTATCGAACAGTCCTTCCTTCAACATCAACTCTGCACCACCTTCCTCACCTTCCGGCGCACCTTCTTCGGCCGGCTGAAAGATAAACATGACAGTGCCGGGGAGTTCATCACGTATTTCTGCCAGTGCGGTTGCTGCCCCCAGCAATATAGCCATGTGATTGTCATGACCACAGGCATGCATCACCCCCACGTCCTGACCGTTATACTGCGTGCGTACTGTGGAGGCGAATGGCAGGTCTACCATCTCCTGCACCGGCAGTGCATCCATGTCTGCGCGCAATGCCACGACCGGACCAGCCCTGCCGCCACGCAAAATACCGACTACGCCGGTGTGCGCGACCTCTGTCTGCACCTCCATACCCAGCGCCCGCAGTTGATCAGCAATAATTTCCGCAGTCCTGAACTCGCGGTTTCCAAGTTCAGGATGCTGATGAAAATCTCTGCGCCACTCCACAACCTGCGGCATCACAGAATCCACAACGCCCTGCACATGATCAGGCAGCGCCGGCACTTGAGCGGCGCTGGTACCGCTGACCATCAGCAGCATTATCAATCCGTTAATCAGCTTCATGGCATCACCTCGTCAGAGAACCTGTCATTTGAACTATTCCGTCTGAAGAGTAGCCCAGCATATCCAACAAATCCAGTCGCCAATCTGCCGCGCGGATTTGTTACACTATGTCCTCATTCACAAATGTGACCTCGCGTGCCGGCGCCCGCACTGGTCCCGGAGGCACTGCAACCTGATGGAACTGCTCGTATTTGATCTGGATGGCACGCTGCTCGACGAATCGTCACGCATTTCCGGATTCACCCGTGAGACCCTGCAACTGCTGACCAGGCGCGGTATTGCCTATACCGTAGCCACTGGCCGCAATCTGCACTCCGCCCAGGAAATCATCCATGACCACGGTTTTTCCCTGCCGCATGTTTACACCAATGGTGTCATCATCTGGGATCCGCAACTGGAATCGCTATCGCTCGCCAATTTCCTGACGGTTGATGAAGCAGAGCATGTACTGGCGGCGGCTGCAAAAGCTGACCTGACGCCTTTTGTACACGCCATCACAGCTGATCATCAACACTACATTTGTCATCCACCGGTGCGCCATGCCGTCGAAGAAAAATTGCTGGCCGTATTTACCGCCAGAACGGCAACACCGGTAAGACCGCTCTCACAACTCCCTGCGAATGCTCAAATCACCAATATCAATATGCTGGGTGATGCCGGCGCAATCGAGTCGGTAGAAGTAAGCCTGACCACTGAGGCCCATCTGGTTGCTTACTCAGGCCCCGCAATTGAGAACAAGGCGCTCAGGTGGATTGACATCCATCACAGCAACGCGAGCAAAGGCAGCGCTGTCACATTGCTGCGTGAACAACTGGGCATCAGCAAGGTGGTTTGTTTTGGTGACAGTGACAATGATCTGAGCATGTTTGCCGTGGCCGATGAATGTTACGCGCCGGACAACGCCAAAGCTGCAGTAAAAGCGGCAGCATCCGCCGTCATCGGCCACCATAATCAGGACGGCATTGCACGCTTTCTGCGTGAGCGATTCAATCTCTGAGCCAGGCTTGTTTATGCACAGCCGGCACCGTATGATCTGAGCAAATTAACTAAAAGGAAAATGACATGGCCTGGGTAATTATTGTAGTTGCATTGGCACTGATCCAATACACCGTGTTTGGGGCGATGGTCGGCAAGGCCCGTGGCACATACAAAGTGGATGCGCCTGCAGTACATGGCGACCCGATATTTGAACGTTATTACCGGGTACACATGAACACGCTGGAAAGTCTGATCATGTTTCTGCCCGCTATTTTTATGTTTGCCACTTATGTCAATGCGGAAATTGCTGCCGGTTTGGGCGTGATATTCATCATTGGTCGCCAGATTTATGCCCGTGCCTATATCAAGGATCCCGGGTCCCGGGGCGTTGGATTCATGCTGACGCTTCTGCCATCGGCGATCATGGCCATTGGCTCACTGATCGGCGCAGCCATGTCCCTGCTCTAACAATGCCGGACAATGCCTCAGACAGAAGGCGCAGTCACCCGTCTTCACTGCGCAACCGGGAGCCCATAGGCCAGGTGTTACAAACACACCTGTCAGCCCGCAGCAGGGTCCTGGAGATTGCCGCCGGCACCGGCGAACAGGCAGTCTACCTGAGTCGACTGCTTGCTGCGGACTACTGGCTGCCCACCGATGCAAACCCGACCGCCATAGACAGCATTGATGCCTGGCGTGAGACAGATGGCCCGGAGGGTATGCAATGCGCTCTGCTGCTGGATGTCAGTGATCCGGTTGAGACAACACGGAAGCGCCTGCTTGATGCCGGCGCCCTGCCGCCGGCGTTTGACGCCCTGCTTTGCATCAATATGATTCATATCAGTCCCTGGGCGACAACACAGGGACTGATGCGACTTGCCGACTCCCTGCTGCGGGAAGAGGGTCTGCTCTATCTTTACGGCCCGTACAAACGCGACGGTCGGCACACGGCGCCAAGCAATGCCGAATTCGACGCCGATCTGCAATCACGGAATCCCGAATGGGGTATACGCAATCTTGACGATGTCTGCGCGCAGGCACAGCAGCACACATTGGCACTGCACGATGTGGTCGAAATGCCGGCCAATAACCTGAGCGTGATTTTCCGGAAAATGCACGCCTGAAACGAAGACAAGAGATGCGATGAAAGCAGACAACCCTTCCGGTTCATGGCTCAGGAACTCTGGCCCAGGCGCGCTGGTGGCAGCCGCCTTCATTGGCCCCGGCACGGTGACTGTCTGCACCATTGCCGGTGTCAGTTTTGGCTACGACCTGCTCTGGGCCATGCTGCTATCCATTTTCGCCACAATCATTCTGCAGGAAATGTCCGCTCGTATCGGCATCATCACCGGCCAGGGACTGACGGCGGTCATTCGTCAGCAACTGGAGTCCCGCCCTGTCACCAGAACCCTGGTGCTGCTGTTGATAATCTGCGCCATTGTTGTGGGCAATGCTGCCTATGAAGCGGGCAATATCAGTGGTGGCCGCCTCGGACTGGAAACCTTGCTGGGCCTGGGTGAAGCGACTGATTCGCGATACCTGAGCATTATCATCGGGGTTTTGGCATTTGCGCTGCTGTATCAGGGCAGCTACAAATTGCTGGAACGGGTGCTGGTAGCCATGGTCGTCGTCATGAGTGTGGCCTTTGTAGTCACGGCCATCCTCACCCGCCCGGATCTGGCGGCCGTACTCCGCGGACTTCTGGTACCCTCATTCAACGATGCCAGCCTGCTCACCATTGTGGGACTGATTGGCACGACGGTGGTACCTTACAATTTATTCCTGCACGCATCACTGGCGCGGGAAAAGTGGCACGACCCTGCTGATTTGCCACATGCGCGGCGTGACACTGTGATTGCGGTTGCACTGGGCGGACTGGTATCCATGGCCATTATCATCTCGGCTGCCGCCGCCAACGCAACGGGCATCAACAGCGCTGCAGATCTCGCAGTCAGCCTGGAACCGCTGTTTGGCAGCTCTGCAAGATACTTCCTCAGTGCTGGCCTGTTCGCCGCCGGTATTACGTCAGCGATAACTGCCCCACTGGCAGCAGCCTATGTTGTCCGGGGCTGCCTCGGGTGGCCCGATGACCTGAAACACAGCGGCTTCCGACTGGTGTGGATTGTCATCCTGGTGTTGGGCGTCACGTTCTCCTCGCTGGGCATCAGCCCGATTGAAATCATTCGTTTTGCGCAGGTCGCCAACGGGATCGCCCTGCCCGTGATCGTTGGCATACTGCTGTGGATAATGAATCAGCAAATGGTATTGGGCGCTTACAAAAACAGTTTACTGCACAACATGATGGGAGGGCTTATTTTTGTTGTTACCATCGCCCTGGGATCGCGGGCCATTTTCCAGGTCTGGATCGCCCTGCTCTGATTTCTCCGGTAATTGTTGATCCGGCAATCACAGTCTGGGTAAACTCATGACAAGTCCCACTGACAGCCGGAGATTTCAGATGAGTGAAGGTTATGGTGATAAACATTCAGTATCGCGACGCAGATTTCTTGGCACCAGCTTGACTGCAGGCGCAGCACTGACACTGAGTCCGTCATTTCTGGCGTTTGCCCAACGTGCTGCGCCCATAATGCGCCCGATTCCCTCCAGTGGCCAGCTGATCCCTGCGATCGGTCTGGGAAGTTCAGCAACATTTGCACAGGTTGCCCGCAGCGAGGACGTCACCGCAGTGCGGGAGGTGATGGCAAAAATGCATGAACTCGGTGGACGCATTTTTGATACCGCCCCCAGCTACGGTGCATCAGAGCAGGTCGCCGGCCAGATAGCCCAGGATCTGGGCATCAATGAGTCACTGTTCTGGGCCACCAAACTGAATGTTGCGCCCCGCAGCGGCGGCCCGGCTGATCCGGCGGCAGCCAGGGCCCAGCTTGAAACCTCTTTTCAGCGCATTGGCAAACCCGTCATTGATTTGATCCAGGTGCACAACATGGGCGACCCTGAGGTGCAACTCCCGCTGTTACGCGACCTCAAGGAAGCCGGCCGCATCCGTTATATAGGTATTACGACTACATTTCCGAACCAGTATGATCATCTGATTCAAGTGATGCGCAATGAACCCCTGGACTTTATTGGTGTGGACTATGCCGTCGACAATCTGGACGTAGAGCAGGTCATCCTGCCCCTGGCGCAGGAACGGGGTATCGGTGTTCTGGTGTACGCACCGTTTGGTCGGACACGTCTCTGGTCCCGTGTCGGAGACCGGCCGGTTCCCGACTACGCACAGGAATTTGACGCACACACCTGGGGTCAGTTCTTCCTGAAATTTGTACTCAGCCATCCGGCTGTCACAGCGGCAACTCCATCCACCAGTCGGCCGGCCAATATGGAAGACAACATTGGCGGCATGTTGGGTCGATTACCGGACGCAGCCATGCGGCGCCGCATGATTGCAACCGTTGACGAACTGCCTACTGTGTAATCAGTTGCTTTCCTGTGTGATTGTCAGCGGGCGGCTCTGAACAAACCATCGGCCGCCTGCAACAATTTGGCGCGAAGCTTGGGCTGCATGTCCGCTTCATCCTCAAGAAACTGCCGCACAATATCCGCCGCCTCAATCGAGTTATGACCATCCAGTGTTGCGTTAAGCCATCGCAACGGAAAAAATATGTCCCCGGTTTGTTGTATAGGCTCCAGCAAGCCGAGCGCAGGCAGTATCAGGGCGAGGGAGGATTCCGCGCGGATTGGATGGTGAATCGCTCTGGCCGCATCCAGCACCCAGGATTCCTGGCGCCTGTTACCGGGTTCGGCAAAAGACAGAAAAAAGGCCTCCCTTTCAGCCGGGTCTGCACTGAATGCAGGCCGTACAAACCGGAAACGGGCCAGGCGATCAGGATTGGCAATACGTTCCTGTTGTTGATCCAGAATGGCATTCATGCCCGGCACTTCCCGCAGGGCCAGCGCTTCCGCCAGACTGATATATTGCTGCTCCTGCAATGGCAGGCCTGCCACTGCCTGCTCCATCCGCCAGATACGTTCAAGCATCTGTGTACCCTGCGAGGAGAGTGTCATGTCCACCAGGGCACTGAAATAGGCACCCTTTTGACCCGAAGATTCAACACGATTCACAGCCTGCCAGAGAACATTCTCCAGGCGCCCTGCCTGTTCTTCCCGATACGTATCCGGCAAATAGCGCCACCAGACATTTCGCAGCAATCCAAGAATCTGCTGTGCAATCAGCTGATCCTGCTCAAGCTCAACGCCATTTATCAAGGTTTCAAAGAATACAATCGGGTCGAGTTTTGCCTCCAGCACATCTTCCCACAACTGCTGCCAGGCAACAGCACGCTGCAATGCGGAATCGAGCGCATTGATATTGTCTGTCAGCCAGACCTGACTGCTGGCATCCGACTCAAAGCGCGCATAGCCCACTCCATCAACACCGGCAAGTAGAAACTCCAGCTCTGTGGCACCAGGCACAACCATGGACTCGTCATCGTTATTGAGCATCAGGGTATACTCGGTGACGCTGCCGTTAGCGCCAACCGCAATAACAATGGGTTGTCGCCAGCGCAGTGCCCTTCCGGCAACATCATCCAGCTGACGTACGGTGATTTTTCCATCCTGCCATTGCACTGTAACCCTGGGTCTTCCGGGCTCGTCCACCCAGGCGTTGCTCCACTGCGCAAGATCGTCACTGCTCAACCGATCCAGAATCCCGATCAGCTCCGGCCAGCCAGCATTGCCAAACTGGTAGTCCGTCAGATACTGACGCAGGCCCCGTTGCAGGACATCCTCACCCAGCAACAACTCAAGCTGCTGCATAACCACAGGGGCTTTCTGATAAATGATGGCACCGTACAAAGATCCGGCATCGCGCAAATTTTCAAGCTGCTGGCGAATCGGATTCGCCCCGGCAGTGCGATCTACAGCATACGCTGTCGGATGATGTGCCAGGAAAAACCGCAGATCCAGATCAAGTTCCGGGAATGCGGGACCGGCAATTTTTGCCGCCATGAAATTGGCAAACACCTCTTTCATCCAGACATCGTTGAACCAGCGCATGGTCACCAGATCTCCGAACCACATATGCGCTGTTTCGTGCGCAATAAGACTCGCCCTGCTGAGCTGCTGATTGCGTGAAGAGCCGGGGTCCAGAAACAGACTTTCGGCGCGATACCAGATGGCACCCGGGTGTTCCATGCCGCCAAACTGAAATGCCGGGATGGCAAAAAAGTCAAATTTGCCAAACGGATAATCAATCCGGGTGTAATTCTCAAGCCACTCCATAGCGGTGGCATGCAGGTCAAAAATGGCATCACGATTTCGGGACAGTGAATCAGGATCTGTCTCGCGGTGATACATATTGTAGGTCCGGCCGTTGCGCTCAGCGGTTTCAATCTGCAACTTGCCCGCAGCGAACGCAAACAGATATGAACTGATGGGCAGGGTTTCAGAGAACGCCAGCGTGTCCATATCGCTGTGCATGGGGTCAGCAGATCTGGACGTCATCCCGCCATTGGCAAGCGCCTGCCAGCCACGCGGTATTGTCAGACTCAAGCGGTAACGCGCCTTGATATCCGGCTGTTCAAATACGGGAAAGGCAGTTGATGCCCGATCGGGGACAAACAGCGTATACATGAAATCAGCTTGCCGGTTCAGTGCAGTATCCGTGCTGACAAACTCGATAGTCACCTTTTGCCGTCCAGCCCTGAGCGCTGACACGGGTATGACAATGTGATCCGGCGGCGACAGAAAGTCGACCGCAGCGTCATTAAGCAGAACACTGTGAACGTTGCCCGGCGGCGCACGAAAATCAAAGACCAGCGGCACTGTCGCCAGACTCAGATCAAATTCAGCGACCAAAGTGCCTGACACCGGCTCCGCATCAGATGCCGGAACATGAAAATGTAACTGGTATGTCAGATCGCCGATCAGGCCGCTGCGTTGCCCGGCCAGTTCTTCCGACACACCGGGCGCCGGAAGAAAAGAAGGATTGCCCGAACTGACACAAGACGCCATTGGCAAGATAAGAAACGCAGCGATAATGAATTTACCAAGGGCAAACCGACCCGGAACACAAAGCATAACCCGATCTCGTCGATGAGTAAAAGGTCATGATCTGTCAGAGCCACTACTGCTGTCCACCCTGATTACAGACTCTCTATAAATGCACCCAGGTTTTCGATGTCTGCTCCCGACAGCGCCGAGGCAGACGGCCACATCAATGCGCTTTGTGGCCCCCGCGTTTCCCTGTTTTTGTAGGCATTTAACGCCGACACAACAAACGCCTGATCACGACCATTCAGCTGAGGTCCCACACCGCCTTCGCCCCCGGCGCCATGGCAGGCCTGACAACCAGCGTAGAGTGGTCGACCGAGCTCCACAGGACCTGCTGACGCTGCTTCCGCCGCTGCGATCCGTTGCTGATCCAGAATATTACCATTGGCTGCAACGTATTCTTCATAACACGCGCCAGTGCATGCGTGGACCCGCGGCTGGTTCGGCAGATCCAGATTGATATAGGCAATTCCCAGCAAGGCTGCAGTGCCAATAAAACAAAGACCGGGTAAAACATACTGCTTCATAAAGATTCCTCATGATTGGGTGCAGTCCTGATACGTTCGACGCGGGCCAACAGATCGCAGCAACGCTCCAGATAAGGTAATCTCAGTGCCAGCGGTGATCTGCGCTCATCTGCAGTTCGTAAAGACAGTCAGAGGAACAAACAATGGACGTCACGCTGTATTGGATTACCCAGGACCTTCGCCTTGACGACAATCCTGCCCTGACACGGGCAGCACAAAGTGATGCCCTGATATGCGCTTTCTGTATCGACCAGCGCTGGTTCAGCCCGCATCGATATCACGTCTCGTCCATGGGTATGCATCGCTGGCAATTTTTGCAACAGTCTCTTGTCAGCCTGTCAGAGGCCCTCGCCGCCCTGAATCAGCATCTCCACCTGGAGTATGGCTACCCGGAACTGCAACTTGCTGCCCTGATTGCCAAACACAAGGTCACCCGGCTGGTTTGCAGTCGTCAGTTCGGCAGCGATGAGCAGAAAATAATCAACTACCTGGCAGGCTGCTTTCCACAGCTGGAAATCGAGCAGACAGACGCAACAACGCTGTTTGACAAAGACCAGGTGCCGGCGGCGCCACATCACCTGCTCAAAGGTTTCACACCATTTCGCGAGCAGATGGAGCCACTCCCTGTTCCCCAGCCTCTGCAGGCGCCCATGTCACTGCCGCGGCCAATGCTGAGAGTTGTCGGGATGACATCACACCCCGACTGGATTCCTGACAGGTATACAAGACTGCAGCACAACGCAGGTACCGGCCCACTGTTTGCCGGGGGTGAGACCGCGGCACACCACCATTTGACCAGTTACTTTGCGACCGATCTGCCACTGCATTACAAACGTGTTCGTGACCAGCTGGACGGCTGGGAGAACTCATCCAAATTGTCACCCTGGCTCAACACCGGCTGCCTGTCTGTCCGGCGTGTAAAACAGGTGCTAAGTCAGTTTGAACACAGCCATGGTGCTAGTGAATCCACAAACTGGCTCTATTTTGAATTGCTCTGGCGTGAATATTTCCAGTGGCTGGCATTGGCACAGGGCAACAGACTTTTTTCACTGAGAGGTCTGGCAGCCAAAGCACCGCATGCGTGTCTGCACCCCGAGCGCTACCAGAAATGGTGTCACGGCAACACCCCATGGCCGATAGTCAATGCCTGCATGCGGCAGCTGAAATTAACCGGCTATCTGTCCAATCGTGGGCGTCAGATTGCCGCCAGTTGTTTTGTCAACGAACTGGGTATGGACTGGCGTTACGGCGCAGCCTGGTTTGAACATCAACTGACCGATTACAATGTAGCCTCAAACTGGGGCAACTGGCAGTACATAGCCGGCGTTGGTGTTGACCCCCGTGGCGGACGTCACTTCAACCTGGAAAAACAGACGCACACGTTTGACCCGGACGGGCGTTTTGTGGCTGACTGGGCACCGGACAAACCCGAAACCCGGCTGGACTCGGTTGACGCCGCTGACTGGCCGATATCATAAAAAAATCAGTGATAAATCAAAATTGACGCTATTATTTTTAAAGAACAACTGCGACAATAAGCCGCAACCCCCTGTTCAGTGCTATCCGGGGCAGGCATTTTCGTGTAGTCTCTACGTTTACCAACATGGACACAGGTTGAACTGATGGCATCTAACAACAACGAAAAACCCAAGAAATTTTTTGGCTTTGAGGTTAGTGACACCGTAACCTATATTGTCATAGTCATACTGGCGATCATTTTTATTCGCCAGGTAATGGCTCTTTTTTAGTAACAGGCAGGTGTGCACCGCACCTTATCCGTCCCGGGACTGACCAGTTTCTTTCCCGCGGAGCACTTTCCGTGATAAATTACCGCGTTTTTTACTCACTAAAGCCTGAACACTCCAACACTGACAATACCTGAATTGACCTCTGGTCTGACTTGCTCGCGCCAGCGTGCAAATTGATATTGCGCTACATATGGAGTGTCAGGACAATTCAACCGGAATAACTGGAGTTCTCATGACTCAATATAAAATTGCACTGCTCGACGGTGACGGTATTGGTCCCGAAATTATGCGCGAGGCTGTCAAGGTGCTGAATCTTGTCGCTGAACGCAACAACATCATATTCGATCTGATACATACGCCGTTTGGTGCCAGCGCCTACTTTGAGTGCGGCCATCCGTTTCCGGAACAAACGCAGAAAGTATGTGACGAGGCCCACGCGATTCTCAAGGGACCGATCGGTCTTAGCCATGAGGAGTCACAAAAAATTCCGGTTGATATGCAGCCGGAACGCGGCGCCCTTCTGCCACTACGGCGCAGGTACAACACTTACGCCAATTTCAGGCCGGTCTACCTGCCTAAAGCCCTTGGGCATTTTTCGCCATTAAAGGCTGAAATCATAGGCGAAGGTATCGACATCATGATCATTCGTGAACTTGTTGGTGGCCTGTACTTTGGCGAAAAAGAGACCGGGACAACAGCGGACGGCATCCGTTATGTCAAGGAAACGCTGGAATACGACGAAGTGCAGATTCGACGCATCGCCAGGGTTGCATTTGCAACGGCTCAGAAACGCAAAAAAGTCCTGCACAATATCCACAAAAGCAATGTTCTGAAATCAAGCGTCCTGTGGAATACCGTGATGGAAGAAGTCGGCCAGGATTTTCCGGACGTAAAAATCGAACACATTCTGGTGGACGCAGCAGCGACTTACCTGTGTCTGAACCCGGGTCGGTTTGACGTGATGGTCATGGAAAACATGTTTGGTGACATTCTCAGCGACCAGGGCGGTGGGATTCTTGGCTCACTGGGACTGATGCCATCCGCGTGTGTCGGAGATGACAAGGCTTACTACGAACCGTCACATGGCTCGGCGCCTGACATCGCGGGCAAAAACATAGCCAACCCCTACTCGATGATCGGATCAGTCGCCATGATGCTGGAAATGAGTTTTGGTATGGATCAGGAAGCAAAAAATGTCTGGCATGCCATGCAGAGTGTTTTTGCCGATGGCTATTCTACGGCGGATCTGTCCCGGCCCGGCAGTGGCGTGCACATGATCGACACGCCGGCATTTGGCGACCGGGTTGTCGATGCATTGCGCAGGATGCCGGTTCCTGCCTGAATTACCCGATGTCCCATGTAACACGGTCATGGGGCAAGCGTGGTTGCTGATGCTAAAACGGCCGTGCGTGTTTCGGCAGCACGACCGTTTTAGTACCTGAAATCTTCTCGTGAACAGCGTCATGCTGGCTGTCGATATACATCCAGAGGTAGCCCAGGCCAAACAGCCAGAACGACGGCCATGCCAGTACCAGCCGGATCACACCCTGCCGGATAGTGAGGGGTTCATTATCCAGCTGCAGCGCTTTGATGCGCCAGGCTATCATGCCCAGCGTCTGCCCCGTCCGTCGCCAGAACCAGATATAAAATGTTCCCGCCGTCAAAACCATCATTATGCGCTGAATAAACAACAGCGCCGGATGGGTAACAACCCTGCCATCAACCAGCTCGCTGGTGTTGTCTGCGAAAAAACCGAACAGATAAATCAGCAGATAACCAAAACAGAACCAGATGGCAGCGACCAGAAACATGTCATACAGCAGCGCCGCGAGTCGCCGCAGCAATCCAGCACGCGGAAGTGCAGCGATCTCCTCCGGACTCAGCAACTTCGGGTCAGGTTTGGGTTTTTTGTTGGTGACAGCCATAGGATCAGAATATTTCCGGAGTCGCTCCGTTTTCCGGAGGTGTTTGAGGGGCTTGTGCTTCAGAGCCTGTATTATCGGTGGCCGAAGGGGACCCCTGCAACAGATTTCTCAGCCGCTCAAGATCCTCACTGGACGCAGCACTGCCGGACTGGCCGGATTGTCCGGCACCGGGACTCAGGTCTCTGGCATAAAACACCAGATTGAACGTTGTACGTTCGTCTTTCATGCACAGGATGGTAAACGCTGTTTCGGCGTTTTCAGTACGATATTCATTCAGGCGCCCGTACAGCAATTCTTTACAGTCAGGATGCTCAAGCGCACGAAACGCCGCAATGTTCAGCAAATCGCGCAAATGTGAGCTGCCGGCGGGAAGCCACAGGCGCTCGGGAGAAATGTCAGCCCGGGCGTCTGTGACGAACACACCCATAAGCAACGTGGATATCAGTATCAGTGCTGGTCTCATGCCATCAGTATCGGTCATTTCGCCGAAAACTTAAACTCTGTTAGAATCCTCCACCTTCAGGTTCAGCGCTCAAGGATCCGTTTTTTCATGACCGACAAGTCACCAGACAACCGCAGACACGTCCAGTTGCTGGACACCACTCTCAGGGATGGCGAGCAGACTCAAGGGGTCTCGTTTACCCCGAAGGAAAAACTGCAGATCGCCAGATCGCTGCTGCAGGCCCTGCGCGTGGACCGAATTGAAGTGGCATCGGCGCGGGTATCGGACGGAGAGCAGCGTGCTGTCGCCGACATTAACGCATGGGCAAGACAGGAAGGTTTGCTGGAAAAGGTTGAAGTACTGGGTTTTGTAGACCACACCCTGAGTGTGAACTGGGTGCGCGATGCCGGCGGCAAGGTCATCAACCTGCTTGCCAAGGGCAGCGAAAAACACTGTCGCGAGCAACTCGGCCGGACACTGGAAGAGCATGTCAATGACATAAAACGCACGACTCAATACGCACAGGAGAACGGTCTGCGGGTCAATATGTACCTTGAAGACTGGTCAAATGGGTATAAAGACAGTCCTGATTATGTGTTTGCACTGATCGCTGGGGTTCAGGACATCGGCATCAGCAACTTCATGCTGCCGGACACGCTGGGCGTGATGACACCGGACGAAGTGTACTCTGCGCTGTCAGACATGACTGCACGATTTCCGCAACAACGCTTCGATTTTCATCCACACAATGACTATGGCCTGGCGACGGCAAACGTCATGGCAGCAGTAAAAGCAGGTATCGACACCATTCATTGCACCATAAACTGTCTGGGTGAACGCGCCGGCAATGCCTCACTGGCGGAAGTTGCCGTGGTTTTGAAGGACAAGCTCAACATTCATTTATCCATTGATGAAACCCGCATAGCGATGCTCAGCCGCATGGTGGAAAACTTCTCCGGCAAATGGATTGCCGCAAATACGCCTATCGTGGGCGCTGACGTGTTTACCCAGACTGCCGGCATTCACGCCGATGGCGATCAGAAAGGCGGCCTGTACATCACGGCGCTGCGGCCGGAGCGCTTCGCACGCAAGCGCACTTACGCATTGGGCAAGATGAGCGGCAAGGCCTCGCTGGCCAATAATCTGGAAGAACTTGGCCTGGAACTGTCTGCTGAGGATCAGCGCAAGGTGCTGCAGGAAATAGTCAAACTGGGTGACTCAAAGGCGCTGATCACAGCCGATGATCTGCCATTCATCATTGCCGATGTGCTGGAACGTCGCGAATATCGCTACGTCGAACTGCTCAACTGCTATATCAGCAGCGGACTTGATGTGGACAGCACCGCCAGCGTCCGTATCAGCATTCAGGGCAAAATCTACAATGCCTCAGGCTCAGGTAACGGGGGGTTTGCCGCCTTCATTGACGCCATGAACAAGATTCTGAAGAAACGGGACTTTACCATGCCAACCCTGATCGACTATGAGGTACATATCCCACGCGGTGGCAACACCAACGCGCTGACTGAATGCATCATTACGTGGAATCTGGAAGATCGTGAATTAAAAACCCGTGGGGTGGATGCCAACCAGGTGCTGGCGGCTGTCAAGGCCACCCTGCGTATGATCAATATGCGCATGCACAGCCTGATTCCCTGACAATGCGGGCGGTTTGCTGACAGGTACCTGGTACGCAGTTATTCAGACGCGCCGGAGCAGAAACAGACCTATCAACGCCGCCAGCACAATTGGCATCAGCACCGCCACCGATGGACTGATGCCATAGAGAATCGTAGCCGGGCCAAGCGTACGCTGAATGATGGTGAACGCCAGCGCAATGGCAATGGCAACAAAGACACGATGACCCATGGTAGCTTCACGCAAAGGCCCGAATACAAAAGACACGGCCAACAGCACCAGACTGAGCGTCGCCAGCGGTTGCAGCAGCTTCTTCCAGAAAGCCAGATAGTAACTGCTGCTGTCCAGACCTTCACGGTCAAAATAGCGGGCGAACTGGTACAGGCCACTGATTGATTGACGATCGGGACGCACCAGCAGCACACTCAACAGCTCCGGCGACATGTCGATATCCCAGCGATACACTGGATATTCGGAGGCGATCAGTCGCTGATCCCCGAACAGGGTTTCCTGGACATCAGTCAGACGCCAGAAATAACTGTCACCCTCAACGATATGCTCCCCCTGCCGTGCAAACGCACTACGCAGCAAATTACGCGACTCATCAAGTTCATAAATGGTAATGCCGAACAGTTCACGTCCGCCCGGCGCAATCGCGTTGATATGTACGAATTCGTTGCCAATTTTGCGCCAATCGCCATCAGCGCCGCTGATCGCCTGTCCGCCACTCTGAATGAGTGCCCGGTCGCTCTGGGCTTTCTGCTGCAGGGTCGGCGCAACCCATTCCCCCAGAACCAGGCTGAAAAGCATTACGCCCAGCACCGGCAGCATCACCCATCCCACCAGCACCCGGGTAGGGATGCCGGCGGACTGCATGATCAGCAATTCCTGGCTGGATGCCAGCACACCCAAACCTATCAGCGCGCCTCCGAGAGCAACATACGGCAGTAGTTCATAAACACTGGTGGGCAGCGTACGCAGTACAAAAATGACGGCATCACCTGCGCTGTAGAACTGATTGGTATCTGCCAGCTCGTCCGCCAGTGTAAACACCAGATCTATCATGGCAATCAGACCCAGTACCACCAGCATGGCGCCAAATACTGTCCTGCTCAGATATCGTGCGAGCCTGGACATGATCAGATTCTCCCTGCCAGCCGGACCTGGCGTCTGGGACGTCCCTGTAGCAGCAACAGTATCCCGCCTGCCAGAAACACCACATGCACCCACCACAGGCCAATACCTGCCGGCAGACTTCCATCCTCCAGCGCATCACGCGAGACCTGAAGCAGCATGAAGTACGCACCATACAGCAGTGCAGCCGGCACCAGTCGGGCGAATCGTCCCTGCCGTGGTTCCACCTTGCTCAGCGGCACTGCGATCAGCGAAAGAATGGGCAATAACAGGATTACCGAGATACGCCACTGCAGCTCTGCCTGATATCCCGGGTCGGCGGATCCGAGTAGCGTCAGCGTAGGCAGGGCCCGTTCGCGCAATACCGGGGCGATACTGGTCTGATCGGGCAGCAGAATGCCCTGCTCTTCAAACGCGGTAATTGTGTAATCTGCCTGACCGGGCGTGCCGTCATAAAAATAGCCATTCTCCAGCAGCATAAAGCGCCGCCCCGTCGGTTCATCCAGCACGGGTCGTGCCGTGCTGGCCACCATGACACGCAAACCGGATTCGCCCTCTTCCGGCGACGGATCGCGGATGACAACAAAGGTATTGTCGAGCTGACGTCCCTGGCCGGTTTCGGAGATCGCCTCGGCATACGTGACGCGCTGTCCTCTGGCAAAGGACTGGAACTGACCCGCCACGATAAGATCGATTTCTGTCAACTCTTCCTGTGACTGGCGTAAAAGCTCAGTCTGTTGTAAACCTGCCGGCGCGGCGTACAGACTGAGCGTGCCCATCATTGAAGACAGTATCAGAGCCGTGCCCAGCGTCATTGCCAGCAACTTGCCGCGACTGAAGCCACAGGCATGCAGTACCACCAGCTCGTTTTCCGCGTACATACGGCCATATGCAAGCAGCACGGCCAGAAACCAGGCAAATGGCACAATAATCATCAGAAACTCTGGCAACCGATACAACATCAGCATCAGCAGAATATCGGTGGTCATCTGCCCGGCCACCGCATCAGCCAGGTATTGAAGAAAACGGGATGTAAAGGAAACTACCAGCAGGATAAGCGACACTGCAGCAGTAATCTGCAACAGCTGCTTAGTGAAATAACGGAATAAAATCAACGGCACTGCCCCGATTATGACTCTGTCTCACCAACAAGACTGGTAAAGGCTGGCGGAACTGCCGCTATCTTGTGTTTGTCAAAATCAAAAAACACAACGCCCTGTTTGGCATTGCACACCACCTTCTCCAGCGCAGAATTGGTGACCTGAAAACAGATGTCACAACCATACTTGTTGAATCGTGAGACACCCACCTCTATCACCAGAACATCTTTGGCAAACGACTCGGACCGGTAATCGATGGCCATATCGGTTACCACCATCCCCAGACCGAAGATATTGGCTTCAGTCAATCCCAGACTGGCCAGAAACTGCAGACGCGCCTCATGCAGCACGTTCACCATGGCCACACTGGTCAGATGTCGCGCATAATCAAGATCACTGAATCGGACGGGATACTCCATGGTAAACAGGAATTCTTCCGGCATATTGACTTTGACGCGGGCCATAATAACTCCGTAGTTTGAGCTTTGAACATGTGGCTGGAAAAGCAAGGCGCCAATTTTAATCGCCCCGGCGACTAAAGTACACTGAAGCCGTCCCCAGTTGCCTTGTTTGTCGGTTTTCACTAGCATGTCAAACAGTTAGCTATTTTTTTCTACACGCAACATTTTTCAGGATACGATTTATGAAATTTCAGTTACTGACTGGTAAATCCCAGGACAAAAAATCAGATTGCCTGGTACTGGGCCTCTGGGAAAAAGCCGCACTGGCAACCGATGCCATAGGCCTGGATGAATCACTGGTTGCGCTGATCGCCACACTGGGCAAATCCGGCGACATCAAGGGCAAAGCCGGTGAAACGCTGATGGTACCCATTCCCGGCAATGCCCGCGCGGATCGTCTGTTACTGGTTGGCTGCGGTGAAAAAAACAAGCTCACCGCAAAAGCGTGGCGAAAGGCCGTGCGTGCGGCAGTCCTGGCAATCAACAAGACCGGCGCAAAGTCAGCCACCATCGCACTTGCGCAGTTACCCGTAAAAGATCGGGACGCCAGTTGGGCCGTTTCGCAACTCACGATGGAAGCCGGCAATGCCCAGTATCGCTACCAGGAAACCAAAAGCAAAAAAGCCGATGCCTGGTCATTAAAAACCATCAACATCGCGGCACCTGCTGACGCTGACAGGAAAGCGCTGGACGAAGCCATAAGGGTTGGTGAGAGCACCAGTCTGGGCATGAGTGTTGCACGCGAACTGGGCAATCTGCCCGGTAACATCTGCACCCCGTCCTATCTGGCTGAAAAAGCCACGCAAATGGGCCTGACCTATAAATCGCTGAAAGTTAAAGTGCTGAACGAAAAACAGATGGAAAAACTGGGCATGGGCTCGTTGCTTTCTGTCGGACGGGGCTCCAAAGAAGAGTCGCGCCTGATTGTGATTGAACATAAAGGTACGACCAAGGCCAACAGCAAACCCTTTTGCCTGGTTGGCAAGGGTATCACCTTTGATACCGGCGGCATCAGCCTGAAACCCGGGGCCGGCATGGATGAAATGAAGTTTGATATGTGCGGTGCAGCGTCGGTGCTGGGCACCATGACAACGGTCGCCGAATTGAATCTGCCAATCAATGTTGTGGCAGTCATTGCCTCAGCGGAAAACATGCCGGGCAGCATGGCCACCAAGCCAGGTGATATTGTCACCAGCATGTCAGGCAAAACCATTGAGATCCTCAACACTGATGCAGAAGGCCGACTGGTGCTGTGTGATGCACTGACCTATGCGGAGCGCTTCAGTCCCCGAACCGTTATTGACATAGCCACTCTGACTGGTGCCGCGGTGGCCACCTTCGGCGAAGTCAATACCGCCATGCTGAGCAACCATGAACCGCTGGCAAAGGAGTTGTTTGCGCTGGGCCAGGAAACGCTGGATACCGTGTGGCAGTTGCCCCTGGATGAAGAGTATTTCCCGCTGCTGGATTCCAACTTTGCCGACCTGGCAAACATTGGCGGCCCCAAAGCCGGCACGATCACAGCGGCATGTTTCCTGTCACGATTTACGGAAAAATTCCACTGGGCGCACCTGGATATTGCCGGCACAGCCTGGGCCAGTGGCGCGGCCAAAGGCGCTACCGGACGGCCGGTACCATTGCTGGTGGAATATCTGCGTAAACAAAAGGCATAACTCGCGACACAACTCTGCGAGACAGCGGTCGGGATGGCATCCCCTTGCGTGATTACAGGGCTGTTTTTTCGGCGAAAAAGTGATGGCCCGCACAGTTTTGGAAGAGACTGTGCGGCATTTCTTCCCCCCGCTTAAATTTCATTTTCAATCTGAGTCATTCTGGTTACACTCGGTATAATCAAGCAAAATCAACTGATGTAGCTCACCTCCTCAGGATGCGTTTATGAAACACGGCTTAATGAGGGGACCCCGACGTAAGACCACGTTAACGGGCGCAACTGTCGCCATTTTTTTAGCCATTTACGCATTGCTTGCGGTGGACAGGTCTCCACAATGGACTTTCGTGGCGATTGCGGCGTTGGCAATGTCGGTGTCCGGGTTACTGTGGTTGTTCCGCTCCGAACTGATCGATACACGGTTGGCGCTGCTGTCCCGCGCCAGGTTGCTACGCGACAAGGCCCGGCAAGCACGGAAACTGCTGAATAATGACGTACTGACCGGACTGCCAAATCGTACCCGTTTTCGGGATTATCTGGCCAGATTACTGTCATCATCTCATCACGGTAGTAGCCATCTCGCCGTTGGAATTCTGCACTTGCATAATCTGGAGACCATACAGGACATTATTGATGATGATGCCGGCGATGAACTTGTCAGTAAATTTACCGAGGTTTTGAGACACGAGGTCCCCCTATATCTGGGTTACGTTGGACCCGGCGTGTTCGCTTTTGTAATTGAGGATATTTATGACAGGAAAACTGCGTTTGCGGCTATGCAGGAAATCATGAAACAGGTCAGTCACGATCTAATCGTGGCTGACTTGCCACTCCGCATTAAGGTCATAGGTGGTCTTGCCATTTGTCCGGGCGACGCAGACACTGCCACTGCGGTAATTCAAAAAGCCAAACTTGCCATGACCAATGCCAAAAAAACCGGTGCTCAATTACTATTGTTCAACCAGAATATGGCACCTGACCTGCATAAACTGCAACTGGTCTCCGATCTCAAGAGCACGCTGGCCGCACACGAATTGAAGTGGGCTCTGCAACCACAGTATGAGGTCAGCAGCCAGCGCATTATCGGTGCCGAACTCCTGGTCCGATGGCAACATCCCAGCCATGGGTGGACTCCCCCCGCTGAGTTCATTTTGTGGGCGGAACAAATCGGCATTGTCAGGCAGATAACCGATGCCGCTATTGAGCAGGCTGGCCTGATACTCCGACATATGAAAAATGCCAATCGTCAATTTCAGTTGTCAGTCAATCTGTCATCCAATGATCTTGCTGATACCGACGTGGTGAAAAATATTATCGCGCAGACCGGAGGTAACACTGAGTTTCTTACGCTGGAGATTACTGAAACTGCATTGATGAAAGACATGGACGCAGTGGTTCGCAATGTTGAACTGTTAAAAGGCACCGGCATCGATTTATCATTGGATGACTACGGAACGGGGTATTCATCGCTCGAATACCTGCAGGCATTCAGTTTTGACGAGATAAAAATAGACAGAATGTTCATTACTGAGCTTATTGGCATTAATCGGAATCTGGCGTTGACTCAGGCCAGTATTGAGCTGGCCCACAGCCTGGGTGCGATCGTCGTTGCCGAAGGTGTTGAGGACAAAGCTACTGCTGACTTGCTGATCACAATGGGATGCGATGTACTGCAAGGCTATTACATCAGCAAGCCCGTCTTGTTGGGTGACCTTGACACCTATCTGCAACGCAGCGAACAGATTCAGCTGTGACTGCATTCACAACAGAAATTAATTTTTCCGGAAAACGCAATGTTACATCGAGATACCAATCGACAGCCATGCGGCGCGGTGTGTGACGACGAGATTGACCCGCGGCGGCTTGAATTTGATCCCACGCTGACCCGTTGCCAGCGCTGCACCCGATAGCAGTGTCTCCCAACCACTTTCCTATCACGGACGTCTGACATGTCAGGTAAAACACTGCGTAGTGCGATACTGCTATTGATAGTCGGCAATGCCCTGGCCGTGCTTTCCGATGTCGTTGTCAAAATGATGGGCACTGATGCGCCTGTTTTTCAGTTCATGTTTATCCGCACACTGATAACAATCGGATTGCTGTTGCCGTTTTATCGCGAGTTCAATCTTGCACGTCCTTTTGAGGGCCTGTTGATACATTCAATCAGATCCATCACTGCATTGTTTGGTATCTATTGCATGGTCATTGCACTGACCAATCTGCCGCTGGCAACTGCCAATGCTGTGTTCTATCTGGCACCGTTGATGGTGATGCTGCTTGCCGTGGTCATCTTTCATGAGAAACTGACGTGGTTGGCCGCACTGGCTGTGTTAAGTGGTTTTGTCGGCACACTGGTCATACTGCGCCCCACCGAATTCAACTGGGGGGCATTGGCAGCATTGGGCGGTGCGGCAGCACTGGCGGTAAACGCGGTACTGGTCAGACTGTTGCCGACCGGACAGACCACCATGCACAAACTGATGGTTTCCCATCTGCTGATGGTTCCGCCCGCCGCCATCCTGTTTGGCCTGGAACTGAGAGGCACAGACTCGCAGTGGCGACCCGACATACTCATTTATGCACTCGGATCAGGCGCCCTGATACTTGTCTACAGCATGACAGTGTTGCTGGCCTACCGGACAATGGACGCCCACAAAGTAACCAGCGCTGAATATACCGGACTCATCTGGGCGGTGCTTATAGGCTGGGTCTGGTTTTCCGAGACACCGGACGTATGGTTCATGATCGGCAGCCTGATGATTGTTGTACCACTGGTCCTGCTGGGAATAAAACAACGCACCAGCGTTGAGCATCCGACTGTCTGACACTCAGCCGTGTATCGGGTATACTTGCCGGCTCAGCAAACCCCTGAAGACACCAGAACCAGAGCAGACCGAGCACAGACATGGACAAGACCTACCAGCCCAAAGACATCGAGCAACAGTGGTACAGCACCTGGGAAGAACGCAATTATTTTGCCCCCAGCGGTGAAGGCGAATCCTACAGCATTGTGATTCCGCCCCCCAATGTCACCGGCCGTCTGCACATGGGTCATGGTTTCCAGAACGCCATCATGGATGCCCTGATCCGGTATCAGCGCATGATGGGGAAAAACACACTGTGGCAGGTGGGTACCGACCATGCCGGTATCGCCACCCAGATGGTGGTGGAACGCCGCCTGGAGCGCGACGGCATCAAACGCACTGACCTGGGCCGGGAGAAGTTCACGGACGAAGTGTGGAAATGGAAGGAAGAGTCCGGTGGCATCATCACCCAGCAGATTCGTCGTCTGGGCGGCTCCATTGACTGGTCGCGTGAACGCTTCACCATGGATGAAGGCCTGTCTGCGGCGGTTGAGGAAGTGTTCGTTCGTCTGTACGACGAGGGTCTGATTTACCGTGGCAACCGTCTGGTCAACTGGGATCCCAAACTGCACACCGCGGTGTCAGATCTGGAAGTGCTGTCTGAAGAAGAGGACGGCTTTTTCTGGTACTTCAAATACCCGCTCGCTGACGGCGCCACCACGGACAGTGGTGATACCTTTATCACCATCGCCACGACCCGGCCGGAAACCCTGCTGGGTGATACAGCCGTGGCCGTCAACCCGGAAGATCCGCGTTTCAAATCACTGGTCGGCAAAACCATTGACCTGCCTCTGTGTGACCGGCGCATTCCCATCATCGCCGACGACTATGTTGATCCAGAGTTTGGTACCGGCTGTGTCAAGATCACACCCGCACATGACTTCAACGACTATGAAGTAGGCAAACGTCACGACCTGGAGATGATCAATATCTTCACCGTTGATGCCGCCATCAATGATAATGCGCCGGAAAACTACCGTGGACTGGACCGCTTCGAGGCACGCAAAAAGCTGGTTGCCGACATGGAAGCGCTGGGCCTGTTGCTGAAAGTCGAGCCGCACAAATTGAAAGTGCCGCGTGGCGATCGCACCGGTGTGATCATTGAGCCCTACCTGACCAATCAATGGTATGTCGCGGTCAAGTCGCTGGCTGAGCCGGCCATCAAAGCGGTCGAGGACGGCGAAATCGAGTTCGTGCCCAAAAACTGGGAGAACACCTATTTTGCCTGGATGCGAGATCTGCAGGACTGGTGTATTTCCCGCCAGCTGTGGTGGGGTCACCGCATTCCAGCCTGGTATGATACCGACGGCAATATTTATGTCGGCCGCAGCGAAGAGCAGGTTCGGGAGAAGTACAAGCTTGATGCATCGCTGAGCCTGCGCCAGGATGAGGATGTGCTCGACACCTGGTTCTCCTCGGCACTGTGGACATTCTCCACCCTGGGCTGGCCGGATGACCTGGAAACATTAAAAACCTTCCACCCCACCAATGTGCTGGTGACGGGGTTTGACATTATTTTCTTCTGGGTTGCCCGGATGATCATGATGACCATGAAGTTCACCGGTCAGATCCCGTTCAAAAAGGTTTACATCACGGGCCTGATCCGCGATGAGCATGGCCAGAAAATGTCCAAGTCAAAGGGCAATGTGCTGGACCCGATTGACCTGATCGACGGCATCGGACTGGAAGACCTGGTGGCCAAGCGTACCGAAGGCCTGATGCAGCCGCAGCTGGAAAAGAAGATCGAAAAGTTCACCCGTGACGCCTTCCCTGACGGCATCACCGGTTATGGTACCGACGCGCTGCGCTACACCTATTATTCACTGGCCTCCACCGGCCGTGATATCAAGTTTGACCTGGGTCGCATGGAAGGTTTCCGCAACTTCTGCAACAAGATCTGGAACGCCTCACGTTATGTGATCATGAACACGGAAGAAAAAGACATTCAGTTTACTGCCGACGATGTGGCCTCATTGCGCAATGACCCGCACCTGAGCCTGGCCGACCGCTGGATACTGTCGCGCCTGCAGCAGACTGTGACTCAGGTTCACGAGCACATGGCCAGCTACCGTTTCGATCTGATGTCTCAGGTCATTTATGACTTTTTCTGGAACGAGTATTGTGACTGGTACGTGGAACTGTCCAAACCTGTCTTGTGGGACGCCGACAATCAACCGGAGAAAGCACGTACCGCGCGACTGACACTGCTGACTGTACTGGAAACCAGTCTGCGCATGTTGCACCCGCTGATGCCATTTATTACGGAGGAGATCTGGCAGAAAATCGCTACGCTCACCGGCGTCAACACCGCCGACACCAGCATCATGCTACAGGCCTATCCGCTTGCGGACGAGGCACTGATCAACACCAGCGCTGAAAGCGACATTGACTGGGTCAAAGGTGTGATCATCGGCGTGCGTAATATACGTGGCGAAATGAATATTCCGCCAGGCAAGACCTTCCCGGCCCTGCTGCGCAAAACCAGCGCCGACGATAGTCGCCGTCTGGATGAAAACCTGCAGAACCTGCTCAAACTGGCCAAGCTGTCGGACATTCGGTGCCTGGCAGACAACGAAGAAGTACCGGTCAGCGCGACCCAGCTTTATCAGGACATGGAGATTCTGGTGCCGCTGTCTGATCTGATTGACAAGGATGCGGAAATTGCCCGTCTTGGCAAAGAGATCGGCAAGCTGGAGAAAAACCTGCAGGGCATCAGTGGCAAACTGAACAATGAAAAATTTGTGCAGAATGCCCCAGCTGACCTGGTGGAAGTTGAGCGCGAGCGTCAGCGTGCGGCCCAGGCTGCCATCGCGTCGCTCAACGAAAAACTGGCAGCAATCAGGGCGCTTTAATCCACTGAAAACCTATCAGTCCACCGAGTATCTGGTAAACGCGCCGCCGGCCTGATTCAGCGAATTGGGGCCTTCGGCTGCGTATACATTGCCATCAGCGTCCACTGCCACACCCTCACCGGCCGTACCCTGATAGACGCGATCCTCACGTTCAAAAGGCGGGATAAAACCGGTCACGTGATCGTGGTCAATGTGGCCGATTCGCACGCCATTGCGCCAACCGACGTGGTTGGTCGGACTGGATTCAGAGTCGATGGCGTAGAGCATGTCGTCATCGGTGATAAAGATGCCACTGACGCGGCTGAACATGTAGCGCGATTCCAGGTAATTGCCATCCTGGTCAAATATTTCCAGGCGGTGATTGCCACGGTCAGCAACCCACAGACGGCCCTGCGAATCAAAATCGAGTGCATGCGGTGTGCGGAACTCGCCATGGCGAACACCAATCTGACCCCACTGTCTGATAAATGTGCCATCTGGCGCAAATTTCATGACACGCGCAGTCTGGCCATTGGCGCGGCCTTCCGCCATCGCCTGATTAGTGGTCATACCCTGACCACTGTGTCCGTCCGACACATAGATACTACCATCCGGACCCACCACAACATCATTGGGCTGATTGAAGTGGCGACTGTCGTTGCCAGTCCTTCCCGGCGTACCCAGACTCAGCAGAAGCTCGCCTGACGCGCTGAATTTGTGCACCTGCTGACCTTTGTTACCTTCGGCATTGGTGGCAAAGTCAGTCACCCACACATTGCCCTCGTCGTCGACATGAATTCCGTGTGGTGTGACCATGACGCCGGCGCCAAAATTGGCCAGTACCTCACCGGTGTGACGATCGAACTTGAAGATGGGCGCTACCGGATTGGTATGGCAGTTGATAGGCACACCCGATCCGAAACTACCGGCACCACAGCGCTCATAAGCCCACACATGGCCGTCAAATGGATCAATATCAACCCCTGCGGTCGAGCCCCACTCCCGTCCCTCAGGCAGTTCGCCCCAGTTTCTGGTCACAACCGGATTGGGATTGGGCATACCTTCGCCACTGATGACATTGCCAACCGTTGCAGGGTTGCTGGTACAACCAGCGAGCAGGGCGACACCCAACGCAGCGCCAGAGACCAATAAAGAGACCAATAATTTACGGGCAGTATTCTTCATAACAGCTCCTGTTCTTATTATGACAACTCGCGAGACAATTTCGCAGCCGCAGGCACAGCTTACTACAAATTCCTGTCAGCTGAACAACAGCCCATGCAGGAACCGGCCCGGCATCAGGGCAAACGACCCGGCAATCAGGATTCCCCCGACATAGACACCGATCATTGACCCGCGATGTCCGGCAACATTTCCGCGCCGCGCATAAATATAGGCCATGGGCACAGAATACAGAACCAGTATGCTGAATCCGTGTATAAAACCAAAGTGGTTCAAAAATTGCGGGCCCAGATGAGCCGGCATAAACAACGTGACGATGGCTGTGACAATCATCAGGGGCATGTAAATTTTGCCCAGCAATTTGTGCCGGGCGGTCCCCTTCGTCATCAGCAACAGTACTGTACCCAGCAAAAACGCCGGCACCACTGTTGCGAGATGAACGTACATCAATTGCTCATAATTCATTGGAGTTTTCTCAGCCTTAATATGTCTCTGCCCGCTTCCCACAAAGGAAACATGGAAAAAATAATCAGCGCTATCAGGGCACTTCGCTCCAGTTGATCCAGATCGAAAACACCCTGCCACTGGGTACTGTCAAACTGCAACAATGGTCCGCTAACAGCCAGCACGGCAATTGCAATCACAAACGCCAGACTGATCAGAACATTGGCAGTCAACAGTAAACGGCTCCAGATTCGCTGACGCAATTGCACCAGACTGAAGACGACACTCAGCAATATTAACGGACTGACCCATTTCAGATACAGGTGCGCATGATCGCTAAGCATAAAGCGACTGCTCTCCAATTGCTCCGATGGCATCCAAACGGGATACCAGATAACCATGAGCAGAAACAGACAGGTTGCCAGATCTGAAAATATATCCTGTAAGGGAATAAACTGCCAGCCCGGCCCGATCCTTGGCAATCGTTCAGGCTGCCAGTCAGCCTCCCGATCAGCGGATGTGGACAGTTGTTGCCAGGACAGCGCCCAGAATACGAGGGTTACACTGGCGAAACCAAAGATTGCATTATCCAGAAAACCACCGGCCAGACCAATTAGATACCTGACCAGCCCCATGTCATTACCGGACAGCCAGACAACCGTGCTTTCCAGAACCTGGAGCAGGAACAAAACCCCAAACACCAAAAACCAAAAACAGTGTGTACCGATACAATGGCATATAGTCCGGACGTATTAATGGCTTTGGGGGCACAAACTGTTGTGCCACCTTGCGTGGATGTCCCATTTGTTTCAGCAGCCCTACAATATCGGTGTTGCTTAGTGCACCTTTCTCTTCAGCCAATGCATCAACCTGATCCATGATATTTGCGTTCAACTCGCGGCCAATCTCCGCACGCTTGTTCTCGGGCAATTCACGCTGCACTGCGGCAACATAACGTTGTACCAAATCCATCAGTCTCTCTCCTCTGTCGCATGACTCAACAAACAGCCCAGGGCAGAGTTCAGCTGCTGCCATTCGCCTGTCAACTGTTCCAGCAATTCCGACCCGGGTTCGGACAGACGATAGTAGCGCCGTTCACGGCCCTCACCCTGCTGCCACTCGCTCTCCAGCAGCCCCTGCTCTGCCAGCCGACGGATCAGCGGATACAGGGTGCCTTCATCGATCTCGATGCCACGATCCTGCAACTGCTTTCGAAGCGAATAGCCATAATGTGGCTGTTTTAATGACGCCAGAACCGCCAGCACCAGTACGCCCCGGCGCAATTCAAGTCGCATTTTGTCCAGTTGTGCAATTGTCATGATTTCATCCGATACTGTGTGGCATATACTGTGTTTCACACAGCAATATACTATGCGCCATACAGCAAACAGGCAAGAGATTCCCGCAAAAGAATCCTGATGGAGATTAATTTCCTATATATCAATATATTGGATTAAAGAGTGGAGCACCGGCATGGTAGCGGCAAATTTGATTTTACAAAAGAGAACCTACAGACAATGGGAAAGCATCTGTTTTGGTCTGGCTCCAGGATCCGGCAGCCAGCTGTATCCCCGGACAAGGGCGGGAGTCCGGGGGTAAGGACTGGTAAAGTGGCGTTTGGTCAACAGTGAAGCAACTGCCTATGTCAGCGACCCTTATGCCACCGCAGCAGCTTACTTCTGCTCAACCTTGCTCATCTGAGTGCCACAGCAAATCTCGGAATGCGCCATTTTATCCGGGCACGGGCAACCCACTTCATAAACCAGTTCTGCTTTACAGGATTCACAACGGTAACGTTCGCCTACTTCTCTGGACATTTTTTGTTTCTCCTCAATATTGTGGTTTGACATGCATGCGAGACTGAATACTGCAGGCTCGATGGTGTCGATTGATGGTGCCATCGCGCCTGGGTAAATTCAAGCAACCAGTTACGTCATTACTTGATCTACATCATCAAGTAGGTTGCCTGGCAATCAAATCCGACACGGTGGTAGACCTTATGAGTAAAACATCGCTCAACCTGCAGGTAACCGGTATGCACTGTACCGGTTGTGAACATGCTATCGAATCCGCGGTGGGCAACCTGGCAGGTGTTGAATCTGTCAAGGCTGACCACCTTGCTGCCCGTGTTCTGATTGAATTCAACAGCAATATAGTAACACAACAGGCTATCGAATCTGTTATCCGCTCCACTGGATACAACGTAGTACAGGCGTCAGAGAAAAAATGGCCGCTGGTGTACAAGGTGCTCTTGTTTGCAGGCCTGCTTGCACTGGTGGGCGGGGTGGCATTCTGGGGCAAGAGCCTGATGCCAGGTGTCATGCAGCAGATGAATGCAGAACTGAGTTATGCCATGTTATTCGGCATCGGTTTTCTGACCGGGTTTCATTGCATTGGCATGTGTGGCAGCTTTATCGTCAGTTATGCTGATGCGGCCAGATCCAATGCCGCAGCTGCCGTTGCGCATTTCTCATATGGCGCTGGCAAAACGATTTCCTACTCTGTCATTGGAGCGGGATTCGGACTGCTGGGCGCTGCGCTTACGATTACGCCGGTCATGCGTGGTTCAGCAGCAATTCTTGCCGGTCTGTTTCTCCTTCTTTTCGGTCTGAAAATGCTGAATGTCATACAGAGTATGGGCGTGCTCTCACTTCGACTACCCGACGCTTTTGTCAGTAAAGTCAATAAACAGATCAACCTGCGCAAAAACCCGCTGCTGATCGGTTTGCTAAGTGGCCTGCTGCTTGGTTGCGGTCCGCTACAGGCCATGTACATCATGGCCGCGGGCACCGGCAGTCCCGGCGAAGGGGCAACCCTGCTGTTCTTCTTTGGGCTGGGCACCCTGCCACCGCTTCTTGGTTTTGGTTTTTTTGCCAGCTTCCTGTCCCGCAAAACCATTCATGACATGATCAAGGTTTCGGGCATCCTTGTCCTCATCATGGGCGCCATGATGCTCAACCGCGGCCTGACAATGACCGGCTCGGGCCTGGATGCCGGGTCGGTCTGGCAGTGGATAACCTCGATGTCAGGTTAGCCTTTGCGGGTCAGTTTGTGAGTGGCAATGCCTCCAAACAGCAGAGTAACACCCAGCAGAATTCCTGCCGACATCAGTGGCGGAAAAAAGCTGAACTCTGTGATTCCTGCCAGGCCAATGGCGATCTGGTTGGCATGAAACGCTGGCCAGATGATGGTCCACGGTTCCAGAAACCCGGGCAGTGGGATGAATAACCCGGAGAGCCACATCATTGGCAGAAAAGCCAGATTGCCCCAGGCCGGTGAAGCTGATGCTGACGCAAATGCCCCGATACAATAACCGATCGCAAACAGGGGGATTGTGCAAATCGTCAGTGTGGACCAGATAGCCACTATCTGCGCGGCAGTCAGGGTTGTTGTGTCCGCCAGCAGCGCCACCATGACAATAAGACCGATGGCCAGCGAAGAGACAATCATCGACATCGTCATCTTCGCAATCAGGCCGGCCCCGGCAGGCGTGGGCAATGCGCGCTTAAGCTTCAGCAGACCGTTCTCGCGCTCCGCGGACACACCCACACAACCACCAAAAATACCGGCCATCATACTGGCCATGACAGAAAACCCGGAAAACAGATAATTGGCGAGCTCCGGCCTTGCGTCTCCTTCCGTCGGAATAACCATGATGACCCCGAACATCAGATAAATTAAAGGTGGCAGAAGCAGAAAAGGTATTGCGAACGCAGGTGTCCGCAGTGACATCAACGTTTCGAATTTAATTTCTGTGAGGTAGGCATTTAGCTGTCGGCCGAATGACATCTGTGCCGGAGCAGTGCTGGTCAAAATATCAACGTTTAACGAATTTTTCATCAGGCGGCCTCCCCGGTGAGTGACGTAAATGCATCAGCAAGGCTCGCCGCCCTGATTTCCAGATTACTCAACTGCTGATCAGCAGCCAGGAGTTTGCGGACAACCGTTTCAGCGTCTACCACGGAGATCTTTATAATATTCTCCTCACGTATTGCACTGACAACACCCGGCCACTGTCTGATCTGCTCAACCTCCATGGTGCTGGTACACCTGATTTGCCTTCGCGTGACGATGGAACGCACCTCATCAACGCTGCCAAGTGCGATCAGCTGACCCTTCGCCAGTACAGCAACGCGGTCGGCCAGCGCTTCGGCTTCCTCCAGATAATGTGTTGTCAGCACAATGGAGCAACCCTGACTCAGTAGCTGACGTATCATCTGCCACATCATCTCGCGCGCTTTTATATCCAGACCAACGGTGGGTTCATCAAGGAACAGCAGTCTGGGTCGGCCACAGATGGCCGTTGCAAACTGCACTTGACGCTTCTGTCCGGTCGACATGGTACTGTACCGCCTGTTTGCCAACGCCTCTATCTGCGTCAGCGCAATGACCTCATCAACAGGTCGCGGGTTCGGGTAGTAGCTGGCTGTCAGTTCTATCTGCTCGCGGGCGCGCAACTCAGGTGCCAGGCTGACTTCCTGCATCATCACACCAATCTCCAGTCTGTTCTCTACTTCCGATGGCGACTTACCCATCAGCTCTACGGTACCTTCGTCCGGCTCCAGCATGCCAAGCCACAGCGAGATTGCCGTTGACTTCCCTGCACCGTTTGGCCCCAGAACAGCAAGCAGTTCGCCCGGTTCAACGCTGAGATTTACCGCATCCAGCGCCAGAGTATTGCCGTAGCGATGCGTGACGTTCTGCAGTGTAGCGACAGACCGCTTGCCGCCGTCGGAAGGAAAAACCTCACCCTGATTAGCAGGCGATGACAGGCTGACTCGCTTGCGCGGGTACTTTCGACCATTGAGCGCCTTGCCAATGAACGTCGAGCGCACCATATAGTGATAGCTCAGCAGCAGAATACTCATGGTGACAATCAGAATCAGCGGAAACTTTAACGACCAGTGCAGATTCACATTCATCAGCAGCACCTGCAACAGAAACACAATGGGAAGATGCGCGAGATACAACCAGTAGGATGAATCCGCCAGATAACGTTGCAGGTCACTGGCTTTGGAAAAGAACCGTAAAGCGGCACCGATCAGACCGAAAGTCCAGAACCAGATAGCCATAGTATAGGACGCGGTATAGACAGGTTTGTGCCACGCAGGCACATCTGCACCAAACGAAGGCTCCATCGCCGGAGCCAATCCGATCAACTGCAGACACACAATTGTCAGGGCAACTGCCGCTGCCAGATTCAACTGCCAGTGGTCTTTCCACTTAAGCAGCAAATGGGTTTGACGGTGGAGAAGCCAGCCCAGACTGAACGCTGTGCCATAGGCAATCATGGCAGGAATCTGTGGCATCAGCCCGTAGTCGGGTGTTGGGATACCCATCCATGGTGCCCAGGTCTCGCTGTTGAAAAAATACACACCCGCCGGTATGGCGAGCAAAAGCGGGGCGAGTGGCGTAGGCAGGACCCGCGCCAGAAACCGGTCAATCGCGTCGCGGAATTTACCGGCGCTATCCATCATTACGAAGACCGGGCGCAATGCCAGGGCACACACATAGAAAATACAGAGATAATAGAGAAACCACAGGTGCGTCAGCGGCAAACCCATTGCCGGTGGCTCCATGCCTGTCAACGCCTCAGCGCCAAATGTGCGTGTCAAACCCCAGACCATAATGATTCCCAGTATGGGGGACAAAATCAGCCAGCCTGTCACCATCGGAACAGCAATACGTTTTGTTCTCTCCCTGACAAAAACGGCAAAGCCCTTGCGATGAAACACAAGATGCGCAAAAAAACCGGCAATCACATAAAACAGACTCATCCGGAACATATGAATCACGAAAAACGTGACACCCAACGCCGTGCTGGGTGAGTTATCCATCGCAGGAATGGGCAGAAAAAACGACATGGTAGCGTGTAGCACGATACCCAGGAAAAGCGCGAAGGATCTGACTGCGTCCAGCGCATGTAAGCGATCGGTGGATTGCATGGTATTGCTCCTAGACAAAATCGTTGCGTCGGGACTGCAAAAACATGGCTAATGCAAGTACTGCTACCACTACAGTGAGTTCGTAAAACATGATGGAAAAAATCGCCGGAGACCAGACAACAACAGAACCACCCATATTCTCCTGAATGGATGGCAGGCCAGCCAGATAGAATATGAACAGAGTGGTAGAGGTATTTGTAACCACGATAGTGGCACCAACCCAGACTTCCGATACAGTCAGCAGAGCGACTGCCAGAAAAATTGCGAAATTATGGAACATAAACAGCATCATCAGGACAAAAAAGGGCAACAGGCCATTGGGTATACTGTCGGCCAGAAAAATGACCAGCACGGTTGCGAGCAGAGATACCCCCCACACCAGCAGGAACGAGACCAGTGCCGCAACCAGTTTGGCAATAAAATACTGTATGGTTGACACCGGCAGGCTCAGCACAAACATCCAGGATCTGTTCTCGCGCTCCCGCACTACGCCAAACATCGCAACAAAAATGCCCATGACAATGATGGTCGTGATGAATAACACGCTGCCGATATTGAAGCCCGTTGTGCCAAGGGTCGCGACATAAAGCGACATCAGCACTGCGACCAGCGAACCGATAATGAGTACCCTGTTCATATATATGTCTTTCAAAATGAGTCGCATCATGAGTGATGTTTGCATTACCTGCGCTCCTTTCTGCTGTGCATCACGTTGGCGACAAACACTTCCTCAAGCGTCATGCGTTGGATTTCATGAACGGCAATGCCCGCCTGGCCATAGCGTGCTACCAGTTCCGGGGTGAAGCGGTTGGTAGTGACAGTCGCCACCATACCACCGGTTGATGTATCGATAATTTCGTCCAGAAGCGGCAACCCGGCCCCCTCAGGAATATCGAGTTTCAGCCGTCGCCAACCCTCCAGAAACGATTCTTTGTCACTGCTTTCAATAATGTGCCCTCTGTCAATAAAGGTAATGCAATCAGATATCTGCTCAACATCCACCGTATTGTGTGAGGAAAACAGGATTGAGCGCCCATCATCGCGAAGTACATCCATAAACTCAGCCAGCACCTCGTGGCGCGCCACCGGGTCGAGTCCGGAAGTTGGTTCGTCAAGAATCAGCAGACGCGGGCGGCGGGCAAGGGCCAGCAACAGCAGGGCCTTGATACGTTCGCCCCGGGATAGCCCCTTTATCAATTGCCGGGGGTTCAGGTTAAATCGATCCAGCAGCCTTGTGGCATAGGCGTCATCCCAGTCCGGGTAGATGGCGCGAACAAACTCAATGTGCCATGCCAGCGTGACATTGTTGAACAGTGCCATGTCGTCCGAAACAAACCCGATTTGTCGCTTGGCCTCAATCTGTTGTTGCGGAATGGGCAGTCCCAGCACCCTGACACTCCCCGTATCCGGTGCCAGCAGACCCATGAGGATGCGAATGGTCGTGCTCTTGCCTGCACCGTTCGGTCCCACAAAACCCATGATCTGACCTTCTTCCAACGTCAGGGAGACATCCTCCAGCGCAAAAAACGGGAATTGTTTGGAGACATTGCGCAATTCAATAGCGAGTGCAGTCATCATCGTTTGCCCCTGGTTTTCTGTTGCATCTGGCGCAGCCGCGCCTCCAGTTCGTCGCTGCTCATGCCCAGCAGTCGGGCTGTGCTGATGGCCGCCTGCAGATGTGTCTCAAGCGCCTGCCGCTGCAGCGAGGCACGCAGATTGACGTTATCCGAGATACAGGAGCCACGGCCTTGTCTGGTAGAAATGACACCTTCGTGCTCAAGTTCCAGATACGCTCGTTTCACTGTAATCACGCTGATATTCAGGGCAATCGCCAATGCCCTGATGGAGGGTATCTCCTGACCGGCCTGCCAGTCACCAATGGCAACGCGGTGCCGTATCTGCTCCATGATCTGCAGGTACATGGGCCGGTGGTCAGCTTGTGATATGGTAATTTCACTGTGCATAGTGATATATACACTATACACAGATTCAGTGCCTGTCAACCTCAAATCAGGGTCGCCGCGATACAGGTCTGCTTTTTTGCAGCAAACCTTTTACTGAAGCATTGGTAGAAAAGTCTTATTGAACGAATTTTCAGGTTTTTTGGTAGGCACATGCCAAAAAACCTGTTAGGTTCTCAGTACGGCCAGGCAGCTTCGCTTTTTCCGCTTTTCCAACCTGATAAGGTTCGTTGAAACAGCCCCCTACTCCGCCGGTTACTCCGTTTAATGACTAAAGACCGTCACGGCATATCGAACACAATCGATATCCGCTGGCTGTCGGGTAGTGTTCGGTTTTCCGGGAACAACAACATTCGGAAACAGGAATTACCTTCATAAAGATGTAGCTGCGCCATGGCCGGATTTCCCGTTTCTGTTTCGCCACCTCAGAAACTGTCAGGTATCCACGTCTGGTTCTCAATAACAAAAGAGAAGAAGGATAATTGCGATGCCTGACAACAATACACCCCTGGACCAGATACCGGACAGCATCCGTTCCGAAGCTGCCGTTAAATTCCGCGACCTGGCAAATGTGCTGTACACCGTCGCAGGCGCGGCAAATATTGGGAAAAACTCGCTCAAACCACTGCAACTTTACGCCAAGACCGGTGACTCGCTGGTCAAAAAGATCAAAGACCTGGACCAAAAAGTACAGGCTGTTGAGAAAGCCGCCAATTACCTCGATAACAAACCCCTTGTTGGCCCCATCGCCAAAGCGCTGAAACCCGTTGCCGGTGCGCTGGCGGCATGGTCCGCCCGCACCAAGGCAGAGTTGATAAACCTGTCAGAAACACAGCGCAAAATTGGCGCGTTCATCGAACCAATCGCCGAGACGTTGACCCAGATTGACAGGTTCGGCCTGGTCGCCGGGGTTGCTGCGGACACATTCTCCCGCAAACTTGCGGTTGCTGGCCAGCAACTGGATGACGCCAGGCAGTTGTTTGATACCGACATTCCGTTTTTGGGTAATGATGACAATATCAAGCAGAAAATATTGCTGAGAATTTCCCAGGCAGGGGCCGATGCCTCGGAGGTTGCGGCCGAGGTGTCACAACTGACCGCCATGCTGGATGGCATCGTGGATGCCGGTAAGGAAATTTCCAGTTTTGTTGAAAATCCTGTTTTCCAGATTATCGAAGAATTTTCAGATGCCATTACAGCGGTAGGCAACGCCCTGTCGCCGGTTTTTACACCGATACAGAAAATATACAACGCACTGGAGCCCGTGCTGGACGCATTGGACTCCATCTTTGGCTGGTTTCTGAAGCCGCTGGAGTGGGCGCTGGATGCGGTCATTGAAGCAACAGGCATCAACAAAATCATTGAGGCGGTGGCCAACGAACTGCTCAAACTCCTGCCAGACACAAGCTTCCTGAACGGTATCATTGCTGAGTTGGAGCGCGTTTTCCTGTCAGACATGAAGGAATTCTATGAGCAGAAAATTGAAGCGCCTTTTAACGCGGTAAAAGCAAAACTCGACGATATCAATTTCCCGAATCAGTTTTCAATAGCGACCGAAGGCGACGACACCATGATGGGATCGTTGAACTCAAAGGGTGCGTTGACACTTGATGGACTTGGCGGCGATGACATCCTGCTTGGTTCCGAATTTGGCGACACCCTGCGTGGTGGCGCAGGCATGGACATTCTTGTTGGCGGCGGTGGCAATGACTTGCTGGATGGCGGAGATAATCTGTCCGATCAGCCAGACTTTGCCATGTATACAGGCTCTATCAATGACTACGGCATTGTCAGCATCCTGAAGGATGGCTTTGCATCTGGCACCTGGTTTGTGACGGATCTTCGCAGTGATACGTCGATAGACGGCACCAGTGATCGCATTAATCTGGGTACCGATGAATTACGTGGCATCGAAGTCCTGGTGTTTGACGACACTGTGCTCGACCTGAGAAATATCGACACGTATATCCTGACACGCAGCGTTGCAGGTGGACGCGCGGAAGTCACACCGACGTTCTCCACAGTGGTATATGGCGGCCAGACGGCATTTACCGCAGATGGTGGTATTGACCTGATCTATGGGGCGCTGGGGCTGGACATTCTGGACACCGCTGGCGGCAACGATCAGCTGCACAGCGGTTCGAATGATCCGCTGACACTGACCTCTCAGGGGGCTGCAGGCGACATTCTGCGCGGAGGAATGGGCAATGACATCTATATTACCGGCCCGCGCAGTGGCAATCAGGATTTCATTGAGGACATCGGCGGCAACGACACCGTCGACTACACGCTCAGCGAATATGGACTCACTGTATTTCTGGGTGCGACAAACAGGGAACTGTTGTACCGGCCAACAACTATAAGTATTGATGCAGATCCAGTGGGTCGCGTCCCGGCTGGCCTGAACTATCGGACCGGTGTGATCATTGGCATCGAAAACATCATTGGCACCGGCTTCAACGATATATTTTTTGGTACTGATGCGATCAACAAGATCAGTGGCGGCGCTGGCAATGATCTGATTCGTGGCCTTGACGGCGACGACATCTTGCTCGGTGGCGACGGCAGTGACATTCTGATCGGCGATGCCGGCAATGATTATCTGGAAGGCGGTGCAGGGTTTAACTACTACATTGCCGGCCTTGGCGACGACTACATCGTTGATCTGTCCAGTTCACTCTCCCAGGTGTTTTACTCAATCTCATCGACAGACGTGGATCTGTCCGCTTTGTCCACCAACGATGGGCTCTCCTCCATCTCCGATCATATGCCCGGGGCGATTGTTATTTTCCCGTCGGATGTCCCCCATGAACAACAGGTGTCCAAATATAAAACCAGCACCGAAGCTGGTGACCGTTTTGGCGTCGATTATCTGGAAGGCGTCGAGCAGATTGTGGGCTCAACAGGCGACGACATCATTTACACGGCCGCGGGCATCAATCAGACTATTTTCGGCAGAGAGGGCAACGATCAGCTGATTACCCTTGGCAGCACGGACAACGACATCTACGGTGGCGCCGGAGATGACCTGTTTATCAGTAGTCCCGATGCTAAAGATACCTTCTTTGGTGGCGATGGCAACGATACCGTCCGCATCTGGGGCGACAACAATGTTGGATTCGGGGTTGATGGCGACCTGTTTTTTGGCCACGAAAACCGACAAAAAACAACGTCGGACATCGATACCCTGGATTTCAGTCAAAGCAACTATTCATGGCACATGTACTTCAACCCCGTGTCCAGCGGCGTCCTGACGGGCAAATCGCCTTTAACCAGTCTGTATGATGTCGACCCCCGGTTTACCCAGCCAACACTGGGTGTAAACGGTGTTGTGCAGAAACTGCCGGGTGTCCAGTTGCCCGGTGAAGTGTACCCCGGGGTGAATTTTGAGCTGCGTGTGGCGGACCCCAACACGTCCGACCCGGGTGGCTGGACTACAAGCGTCGGTGAATTTAACCGCATTATTGGTTCACAACACCGCGACTTCATTACCGGCGGCAGCGCACGCAGTGCCATCACCATTGATGGGCAGGGCGGTGATGATGTGCTGTTTGCGTCTCAACGTTTTGCCTCGCTGGTTGAGGGTGGCGACGGCAATGATGTACTTGGCACCTTCAACCATACCCTTGGCAATGAAAATCCTGCGCGATTTTATGACCCAATGCTCATCGCTATCCTCAATGGCGGCAAAGGCGATGACACGTTTGTAGGTGGCGATTTCCGGGAGCAGATTGATGGTGGCGAAGGTATCAACCTCTTGACCTACGAGGTCAGTACTTCCGGCGTGACTGTTGACCTGACCACCAAAACACTCGACCGCGGCTATGCAACCGGCGACCTCCTGATCGGCGGTATCATCAATGTCATTGGTTCGCAGTTTGACGACATTTTGACCGGGGATGAGCTGCAGAATGAACTCGTTGGCTGGGATGGCAATGACATCATTCGCGGCATGGGTGGCAGTGACCACTTGTATGGCAACGACGGCGATGATCAGTTGTATGGCGGAGACGGCAGTGACATCCTGCACGGAGGCAATGGTGCAGATTTACTGGACGGCGGTGAGGGCAACGATACTGCCAGCTGGAGCCTCTATCAGGTTCACCCCAAGAGCGGTATCAACAGGTTGACCAATGACACCACCGGCGTGATCGCTGACCTGAAAACTGGCAAGGCGGGTCTTGACACCCTGGTCAGCATTGAAAACCTGATTGGCGGCGTGGGTGACGATCAATTCTTTGGTGATGATGGCGACAACTTCCTCGGCGGTGGCGCAGGCAATGATCTGCTCGATGGACGAGGCGGTCATGATGTACTGATCGGCGGCCGTGGCGATGACATTCTGCGCGGTGGTGATGGCGATGACTACCTGAGTGGCGGCGCCGGCAATAATGAACTCGACGGTGGCGAAGGCACTGACTCGATAGATTACTCGTCTCTTGTTTACGGTGTCTCCGTGGTCATGGCCGGTGCCGGAACCCGCGCGGCTTTTGCGACCGGCGAGGTAAATAGCCTGACACCGGTTGATGCATACGTCTGGACTGACTCATTGACAACAGTTCCCGGACCAACCGGGCTGCCTGATGATGTCATTGAATCAGGCACCAACGAAACACGCTACACCTATCAGATGATAGATCTGGGCTTCGGCGACCCCGTCCGCCGCCAGGAAGATCCCATAACACCTGAGCGAATCTGGAAACTGAATCCGTTGTTTGCAGAAACACCAGACGATCTAAATGAAGTACGTTTTCTCCCCGACGAAGGTCTGCTCGCCGAACAGGAAGTGTCAGTTGTTCAGGAGTACGTTACTTCCCGCGACATCTTTACCAGCATTGAACGGATCATTGGCGGCAAAGGCAATGACAACTTTGTCGGCAACGCTGAAGACACCTTCTTTTACGGTGGAGCCGGCGCCGATACCATTGATGGCGGTGCCGGTACAGATACCGCGGGATACCAGCATTCAGAACAAGGCGTCACCGTTGATTTGACTAATCTTGTCTTTAAGGGTGGTGATGCTGAAGGCGATTCATTAACAAACATTGAAAACCTCATCGGTTCGGCCTTTGCTGACAGACTTATCGGCAACGCCACGGACAACCGCCTGACCCCGGGCACCGGCAATGACTATGTGGCGGGTGGTGCAGGCATTGACACCGTTGTCTTCGAGTTCGCCAGCACGGGCCTCTACTATCAACTGGTTGACGGCGACCTTCGTGTCATCGCTGCAGATGGTCCGACCGTATTGTCGATAGACACCATCGCTGACGATGTTGAGTTCCTGGAGTTTACAGACAGAACACTGAGTCTCACGGACGCAGTTATACTTGTGATACGTGGCACTAACGACAATAACGTACTCACGGGCACAGTCATACCTGATTATATTGAAGGCCTGGGCGGCAACGATATTATCTACGGACTTGTAAGTAATGACATCCTGGACGGTGGCGACGGTGATGACCTGCTGATCGGCGCAGGTGGCAACGATCGCCTTATCGGTGGCACTGGCCTGGACCAGTTTGCAGGCGGCACCGGGGATGACACCTATGTCGTGGACAATTCCAACGAAATCATTATGGAGGAGTTCAATGAAGGCTTTGACACAGTGGAAACAAGTGTCGATTTCACCCTGCCCGCCAATGTTGAAGCTGCATTGGTTGTTGATGGAAAAACCGTAACGGTGACCGGCAACAGTCTCAACAACGTGCTGCGTGGCGGGATTGGCAGTCAAACCCTGATCGGACTTGCAGGTAATGATACCCTTGATGGCGGTGAAGGCGCAGACATCATGATCGGCGGCGCCGGTGATGAAATTTATTTTGTTGATAACGCTGGCGATGTGGTTGGCCCTGAGTCAGCTGATGGCGGCATAGACACCATCATCACCACGATAAACCTGACAGTGCGGGACAATATTGAGAATTATGCTGTCGGCGGCGACGCAAGCATCACAATTACCGGCGATTATCGCAATAATTCTTTTTATGATGGCAGCAATAGTCTTCTTAACGCCGAAGATCCTCTGCAAGGCATGGGCAGCAGCACCTTTGACGGTGGCGCTGGCAGGGACAGCCTGACCTTGAGCTATGCCTTTGCTGACTCAACGTTTGCTCTGGATGCTGATGGGTTCCTGCGCATCAGCAACGGCAACCAGACCGACAGGGCACGTTCCGTTGAAAATTTTGTGTTTACCGACAAAACCGTCAGTTATGACGAACTGTTTGAAACACTCTACCCGGCGCAACACGTTCAGCTGTTTGCGGGCAACCGCTACGACACGGACTTCCCTATCGATATGACACAGGAAGGCGGCGGAAAACAATTCCTGCTGAAGGAACTTCGCAGCCCTGGCAGCAATGACAACAACAAATATTATTTCACCACAGAATTCCAATCCAACGGCAAAGCATTTTTTGAAGGTACCGGGTTGTTAAACCCGCAAACGGGTACTGTGTCACGCCTGGCTGTTGACTTCTCCGGTGGCAATACCACACAACTGTCCGTGGGGGGGTTCAGCGTACCAATACTGACCATGATTGGTGCCAACTGGCTGTTCTACCAGAACGCTATTTTTGGCGGTGATGACCGTATAACTGGTTCGTATTATTCAGACAAACTGGTTGGTTATCGTGGTGACGATATTATTTTTGGTGGCCTGGGTGACAAAGAGAACTACAACGTAGAAGGCTCCGCCCCCAGCCCAAGACCGTCAACAATACGCGACCCCGGCAAAACAGCCACCAACCCTGCATTCTTTGTATTTGATGGTGACGACTATATAGACGGTGGTGAAGGCAACGACATTCTTGACGGTGGCACAGGAAACGATACCCTGATAGGCGGCCCGGGAAACGATATACTGTACGGCGGAACTGGCGACGATCGCCTGGATGGTGGCGAAGGCAATGATACGCTGACCGGCGGTGCGGGTGCAGATAGCATTGCAGTCGGGCTGGGCATGGGACATGACATCATGACGGACTGGGAAGTCGGTGTCGACGAGCTGGATACATCAAGCCTGGGCAGCAATGGCGCGTCATTACTGAGTTATAGCATAGCCGGACTGAATACCATCATCACCTTGCCGGATGGCTCGACACTGACCTTGCAGAATGTCCAGTTGCCCGGCATCGCAAGCAATGTTGTTGATCTATCGCTAAATACCTTCAACGGCAAGACTTTTGATATCGGCTCTCTCGGCAATCATGTTGCGCTCAGTGGCATTGGTGATATCAATAACGATGGGGTTGGCGATTTTGCTATCGGCAATGCATCGTTGGCATCCTCAGGCTCATCGCCCGGCATCTTCACCCCTAACACCACCGTGTATTTGGGAGATCCGGCGCTTCCGGGTACAGTTAGTTTCAGATTACTGTCCAAACAAAATGATACCGGACTGTCAATCAGTACCGCCGGGGATTTTAACAACGATGGTATCGATGACCTGATTATTGGTGGCGATAACCAAAGCTATATCCTGTTTGGAAAAACCACGGCGTTTGATCCGGTTATCAACCTCGACAATCTGAATGGTGAAAATGGATTCCGGATAACCGTCGCTGGTGGTTCTACGCAGCCGTATGTCGCCGGCGGTTTAGATTTTAATGGCGATGGTATCGATGACGTAGTGATAGGTTCGCCGCTGGATAACGATTTGGCAGGTGCTGCCTATGTGTTGTTTGGATCTGCAGGCCCGTTCAATGCTGATCTGGACACTGCGAACCTGAATGGCAGCAATGGCATGCGCATTAACGGTTTCGGTAGTTTCACCTTGACCGGCGAAAGTGTCAGCAATGCCGGTGACGTCAATGGCGACGACATCCACGATCTGATTATTGGTGCGCCCTATCTGGAGGTGTCAGATCCGGCTGGCGTAGGTTCCAGCGACCTGATTGGTGGTGCCTTTGTTGTGTATGGCAGTAAAGCGCCATTGTCCGCATCCCTTGACTTAATGTCCATGTCAGCGACTCAGGGCACAAAAATTACCGGTGTTTATGCCTCTGGTCAGGACCGCACCGGCGGGGTGGTTGCCGGCGGTGGCGACGTGAATGGTGACGGCTATGACGACGTGATTATTGGTGTTATGCGACCCACATCACCCGCTGTTCCGGATCAGCCTGCACGCGCCTATCTGGTGTATGGTAGTGCCGATGGTCTGGGAGAGGTGCTGCGCCTGGAGGATCTGGACGGCAGCAACGGTACTGCATTTAATCTGGATTTCCCGGGACCAGATCACTATGCATCGGGTACAGGCTCTGTTGCTATTGTTGACGATATCAACAACGATCGACTCGCCGATATTGTGATTGGCACCCGCACAACCACGACTTATTCCCCGGAAGGCAATCCAACCCAGGTCAACAACGGCAAAGTGTTTGTGCTGTACGGCAGCAAACAGGGATTGGCTGCGACCGTCAATCTCGACAACATCTCCCCCAGAGAAGGATTTATTGTAATTTCGCCTGATGGCAGCGGCTTTGGTGGCGAAGTGGCATCGGCAGGCGACATTAATGGCGATGGTGGCACCGACATCCTGCTGGGCAGGACTGATGCACCCAGCGTGGCGCTGTTCGGAGAGCTCCACATAAACTCGCCACTCAGTGGAACAGCCTTGGTAGCCGGCCCGGCCATTACTGGCCAGACACTTACCATCGACACCAGTGCGCTGGCAGACGCCGATGGCATGGGTACTGTCAGTTATCAATGGTTACGCAAAGGTGCGCCCGTCGCCGGTGCGGTCGGCGCAAGCTATGCATTGACTGATGATGATCTGGGCTCTGAGCTCAGCGCAACACTGACCTACACGGATGGTCGTGGCACCATCGAAACCATCACCAGCAACTCAAGCGTTGCAGTACAGACTGACTACGCCGCAGCTGCAGTTGTAAAAACCAATACCGCGCCGCTTCTGAATACTGCAATCCCGGATCAGACCACTGTTCAGGCGTCAGCATTTGAATACCTGTTACCCACAGGTTTCATTACCGACCCCGACGCGGGTGACATGCTGGTCTATAGTGCCACGCGTGGCGATGGCATGTCGTTGCCCGACTGGCTGGTTTTCGACGCATCCTCTGGCAAGTTCTCGGGCACACCAGGACTGGCAGATGAAGGTGATTTGACTATTCGCATTACCGCCACTGATACGGGTGGGCTCAGCGTCTCCGACAGTTTCAGTCTTAGCATTCTGAAGAACCCGAACGAAACTCTGACCGGCACACCGGGCAATGATGTGTTTATCGGCGGCAGTGGTGACGATGTGATCGACGGCCTGGCTGGCATCGACACCGCCAGATACCAGGGTCAGAAAGCCGGCTTTCTGATTACCAACAACGGTCTGGGTATTACCGTGAAGGACCTGACCGGCGAAGAAGGTACAGACACGCTGATCAATGTGGAGCGCCTGGCGTTTGGTGACTCGGGCCTGGCGTTTGACCTGGATGGCAATGCCGGACTGGTTGCCAAGCTGCTGATCTCGATGCTGGGCAAGGATATCTGGCGTATTCCCGAGTATGTGAGCATCGGCCTGGATGTGCTCGATAGCGGTAGTATGACCTTTGAGCAACTCATGGGACTGGCACTTGAGACGGTACTGGGTAAAAACCCGAGCAACGAGGCTGTGGTCAAATTGCTCTACTCAAACCTCGTCGGAGAAGCGCCACCACAGGCAGAGCTTGAGCTATTCACTGGCCTGATTGCAAACGGTACCTATACCCAGGCTTCTTTGGCTGTTGATGCAGCATCGCATCCCGTCACTGAAGAATACATTCAGCTGATAGGTCTGGCAGACACCGGGCTTGAATATTTGCTGTCGTAAGCAGACAGAGCAATGACGTGGAAATGGCGTTTTGATGCGATGAACGGTGTTCAATTCAGCGAGCGCAGCGCATAGACTGGTTGTGATCGAGGGAGTTTACACACTAACCGATAATTCGGGACAAGGATTGCATTTATGGCTCGTAAAACACCTGTATTTCACAACATCAGACTAACACTGGCCTGCTTAACTCTCCTGTTTGCAGGCTCCGTATTTGCACAGACGTCTTCCACATCACAAACCCCTGCCCTGCAGATTGTGTCCGAAACCGTAGAAGCCGGCATCAAGGAAACCCGTTTCAACATCGACGTAGACGGTGTCGTGGTTCCCGGCATACTCTGGACACCGGAAGGCGCTGACGGCACACGGCCGTTGATGGTGTTCGGCCATGGTGGCCGTCAGCACAAACGGGTAAGCAACATTCTGCGCATGGCACGCGATTTTGTCAGCAATGAGCACTACGCCGCGCTTGCCATCGACGGCTACGGCCACGGCGACCGGGAACCGGCTACCGAGCCAGCAGACGGATCACCACGTGGTGAAAACATGACAGCAGAAACCATGGCCGCAATTGACGCCGTCCAGCAACTGGCGGATGTCGGACCCGGGCCTGTTGGCTACTGGGGCGTTTCCATGGGTACCCGGTTTGGCGTGCCACTGATTGCCGCGGATCCACGCATCAAGGCCGCCCTGCTGGGCCTGTTCGGACTGTTCCCTGAAGGCACCACGGTTCCCGTGGGCTGGGGTGATGACGCCCGAAGTATCGCAATACCGCTGATATTCGTATTTCAACGCAGCGATACGCTCATGACCCTGCAGAGTGGTATCGACCTCTTTGATGCCTTCGGATCAACAGACAAAACCATGCACATCAATCCTGGCGGCCACGTTGCCATACCGGTGTCCGAACGCCAGAAGTGGAAAAGCTTTTTTGTTCAGCACCTGGGCAAAGCGCATCACTGAAGCGTAATGCTGGAATCGTTGGTACAACTGTAAGCAGACCAGCTATTCTGCTGCCCGGGCTCATACTGGCAGTGCGCCCGGCGCTCCGCGCCCAATCGCCCTGGCCCCAGGTTGTCGTGCGGCAGAACAATTGTCCTGAACGTCTTGCTTAAACCTCCTCCGATAAAAATATTAGTACGATATCGTACTTGTATTGTGCGATATCGTACTATATGCTTAATGCTCATTTGTTACTTCCCGGAGACAAACAGCATGACACAACAACGCGGTCACGCAACAGGAACCCGGTCTACCCTTTCGCGAAGACAATTCATTGCAACAGTCGGCGGCGGCGTGATTCTCGCCGCAGGCGCGGGCATTGCCGGTTTTTCACTCACCAGAACCCCACATGCAGCATTGGCACCCTGGGTGCAGGCAGGTCAATTTGAGGAGCCGCGCCGCTTTGCCCTTTCCTACGCAATACTGGCGCCCAATCCCCACAACCTGCAGCCCTGGATGGTCGATCTGAGTGAACCGGATGTGATAACGCTCCTGGCAGATCCAAACAGACGGCTACCCGAGACAGACCCGTTTGACCGTCAGTTAACCATTGGCCTTGGCTGCTTTTTAGAGTTGTTGCGGATAGCAGCGTCCGTCCGGGGATATGCCGTTGACCTGACTCTTTTCCCCGAGGGCTCTGACCAGACACTGCTCGGCTCGCGACCAGTTGCCCGGGTTCAGTTCCATAAAAAATCAACCGCAACCGACCCCTTGTTCGGTCACATCCTATCACGACGCTCAACCAAAGAACCTTTTGACATGGCGCAACCGGTTAACGACACCGACATTGCAACGCTCTCCCCTGTGATTGAGGGTGTCCGATTCGCCGGCTCGCGTAATCCTGCCCGGGTAACAACCCTGCGTGAACTCATCTGGAACGCATTTAAAGTGGAGTACCAGACACCGGCAACGCTACAGGAAAGCATTGACCTGATGCGACTGGGTAAAGCCGCCATAAATGCTACGCCCGACGGGATAGATATCGGCGGCATGCCACTGGAAGGACTGCAACGTCTGGGCCTGATTACGCCGGAGGATCTTGCGACACCAGGCACACTGGCATATCAGACCGGACTGGACATGTATCAGGAAATGTTCGCCGCCACCCCTGCTTTTGTCTGGCTGACAACGCCCGGTAACAGCCGCCAAAGCCAGATAGCAGCGGGCCGGGCATGGCTGCGACTCAATTTGACTGCCACACAACAAGGCATGGCGCTTCATCCTGTCAGTCAGTGTCTGCAGGAATATCCGCAAATGCTTGACTACTACCAGCACGCACATCAATTGCTTGCGAACACGGGAGAGACCGTGCAGATGCTGGGTCGTTTGGGTTATGCTGCACCTGTTCCGCCTACGCCTCGCTGGAGTCTTGATGAAAAAATCAGCAGCACCTGAGACCTCTGACATCAATAGCGCGCAGTTAATGTTCGACGTACTCAATGAAATCGGCATTATTGCTCAACTCAGCCGCACGCTATTGGAATCAAGGTTGGAGGATGGATTAACACAACATCATTTCAGCGCGCTGAACCATCTGGTCAGATTGGGAGATGGCCGAACCCCGCTTGAGATGGCACGAGCGTTCCAGGTACCCAAAACCAGCATGTCGCATACGTTGGCCGGCCTGGAGAAGCGGAACCTGATTCACATGGCTCCTAACCCGCAGGACGGTCGCGGCAAACTGATCTATCTCACCGACGCGGGTCGCCTGCTGCGCGATAGCGCCATTGATGCCATTACGCCGGACATCATGGCCATGATCCCGCAGTTTAATGCCGGGGATGCCAATGCGCTCTTGCCACCACTTCGCAAACTGCGCATATTGCTTGACAGTGCCCGTGATCAGGAGAGGAGTTAATCATGCGCGAACGCGCCAAAAGTCAAATGCCAATGGTCCTGCTGACACTGCTGAGCATCATACAGGCGCTGGCACTGGAGCTGCTCTGGGTGCACATAACCGACGAGGCCATGCTGTTGACGCTTTCCTGGGTATCTTTCCTGAGCTGGCTGCAGATCGCCGTCACCTTGCTCGGCATCATGCTCATCTGGCTGCTCTACAGCAGCATGACAATGCGTTTCAGCTGGGTGCCAACACCCGGCGATTCTCTGGTGCCGTTCGGCATCGGCATCCTGGAATTTACCCTGATAGCGTCGTTGGGACTCGGGTACCTGATGCAGTGGTTCCTGATTCTGGCGGCAATTTTTGCTGGCATGACAGCAAGTTTGCAGTCAATTATGCGTCGGGCGCGGCGGGACCAGGAGAACAATGCATTTTTCTCAAAAGTTGCACCTGCCACCCGTCGCGATTTTTACCCGAGTATCGCCGTCGTCAGCGTACTTTCCCTGCTGGGCATCACACTGGGCGTAACCGGAGATCAGTCCCTGCTGGCCCTGGTGAGTCTGCTTGTTGCCGGAGGTATCCACTTACGCCAGGTATATCTGAATCAGGTGCGCTGGCGCGCGGCAATGGGACCTGATGCAACGCAGCCTGATGCAGTGGACTGAGACGGCTATTCGCGCTGATTTGTGTTCTGCTGTGACCACCATGGCTCGATGACCGAAAAATCACGAGCCAGTCCGGCGGCTTTTAATGGCGGAGTCAAAATGGCTCGTACATCACCCCGCGGATCAATCACCACTATTGTCGAAGAATGACCGACATCATAGGTTCCACCAGCCCGGGCATCAGCAGGCAACTGATAGACGACGGCGGCGGCATCAGCCAGTTTGTCGATTTCTGCTCGCTCTCCTGTCAGGCCACGAAAACTGCTGTCGAAAAAACCCACATACTCTCGCATACGATCCGGGGTATCACGAACCGGATCAACGGTTACCAGATAAAACTGCAGCGGCAACCCCGGGTGAGACTCCTCCAGAGAACGTTTGAGCTTCGCCATTTCAACCAGCGAGGTCGGACAAATATCCGGACAATAGGTAAACCCGAAATATAAAAATGACCAGTCACCGACAAAATCCGTCTCGCGGAATAACTCACCGCGCGTATCAAGCAATTGAAAAGCGGGCAACTGCCGTGGTTCTTTCAGTACCAGACCACCGACCTCTGGCGGGAGCAGGGATGCCCTGCTCTCAGTCTCATTACCTGCGCCTTTCATGACTACATTGACCCACACACCTGCCACAAGTGCCAGCGTCGCCACTATAGCGAGCAATCCTTTATTCATCGTTGCTCCCGCGCATCAACAACCGGAAAACTCACTTTGCGTTCCCCTGCCTGCTGGAAGATCAATATCAGCGAGACACTATCGCCGGCAGCAAACCCGCGTGCAAGACCAACAAACATAAAGTGCTGAGCGCCCGGCGCCAGTTGTGTGAGTTGTCCTGAAGGCACAGGCAAAGCATCCTGCCGCAACATCCGCATCATTCCGTCCCGATGCTCAATGGTGTGAATCTCAAGCTGCCCCGTGCCCTCCCATTGCAGGGCTAACAATGTATCGTCCTCACCAGTATTGTTAATATCCACATAAGCCGCTGCCGTCACTGCACCCGGTGGAGTCGCCCGAATCCAGGCATTTGAAAACGTGAGGGTATCTGCCCGCACCGGCAAGCTGAAAAACACAAGCAGAACAACAAATAACCGGCCTGACATGGCTACGCTCCGGTGCGGTGAAGGATTTTTGTTCAGGGAATGCCAGGCATATTAACAGACTGCCGCCGGCAGCCGTATGTGACATGTTGACGCAGCCCTGTCATTGCAAAGACTCAAAATGACGAACCGGGTTGCGTCAGAAACGCCAACTCTTCCTCAGTCGATTGCCGGCCAAGAATCACATTCCGGTGCGGATAGCGTCCAAAACGATCAATGATCGCCTTGTGTTTTAACTCAAAATCATGGTTACCGGCGGGAGCGAATTTTCTGAACAGTATTTCCGCTTCAACATGGATGACTGGTGATTCACTGTGCATGTAGGGCATCAGCAGGAAGGTTCGCTCAATTTCCGATAGCTCATCAAGCGCGCCTGTGCCTATCGCCTCCTGCGCCAGCGCCAGTGCCAGGGGATCCTGCGCAAAGGCAGCTGCTGTATCTCTGTAGACGTTTCGTGAAAACTGGTCCAGCACGATGACTTCAGCCAGCCGTCCGGCTGCAGTAGTGCGCCAGCTGTGGAGCTCACATTGACTGGCCTGCCTCAGCAGCTCGCCGAAACGTTCCCCGATCAACTGATCAAATGCCTCATCCTTTTTCCACCAAAAGGATGGTTCAGTCTCCTGAAACCAGAAGTCAATCACAGTCTGATACATAAAGTCGCCTCAGGAAGTCGCGGAGTTAAACCCATTTTCACCCGCAATGTCATAGCCTGCAAGCATAGCTGATATTGGACACCAGCCGTATTCAACGCTATTGTTTGCACACTATAAGAATTGCCGGGAGCAGTCCATGAAATCGACTCAACGCAACCTGATCACGCTTTTTCTGTTGTCCGTGCCACTGACAGCAATAGCCCAGACCGACGGACCAGGCTGGGTGGAACTGGCCGTCCATAATTTTGGCGCTCCCATCAATACCATGTGGGCTGAAGGCGAACTGACCTTCGCTGACGATGGCACCATGGTGTACTGCAGCGCTCGCGAAGATATGGCAGTGGCACCCGGTGACCCCAAGGATCTGTATATTGCCACGTTCAATGCTGAAACCGGCAGCTGGAACACACCTGTCAATATGGGCATCCCGATCAATGCCGCGCCAGCCACTGATGTCGATCCGTTGAGACTGGGTGATGACCGTGAACCCTGGATTACCGCTGACGGCAACACCATCTACTTCAAGTCCGACCGGCTGGCGACCACCTCGCCTCGCAATAACAACGACGTATTTGTAACCCGCAAGGTCAATGGTGAGTGGTCGACACCCGAAATAGTCGGTTACCCCATCAGTACCAATGAGGGTGATGAACATTGTCCGGCAATCCTGCAGGACGGAGAAACCTTGTGTTTTGCGTCACGGCGCGCAGGCGGATACGGCGGCTCTGACATCTGGTGTTCCAGACCCGACAACAATGGCGGCTGGCAGGAACCGGTCAATCAGGGACCCAACATAAACACCTCCGGTGAAGAATTTCACTTCACACAGGATGCCAACGGCGTTGTGTACTTTACCTCTACCCGTCCGGGCGGCTACGGCGGCATGGACATCTGGGGTGCACAGCAGTTGAGTGAAAATGAGTGGGCAACGGCCTTCAACCTTGGTCCCCGGATCAATACCGCGGCGGCAGATATGTGTCCGGCACTGCCGCCGGGCGGCGAGACCATGACATGGTTCTCATCACGACAGGACAACAGTCTGGGTAATTTTGATATATTCTGGACCAGCATGTCCAATGTAAAGGCGGCCCCCTGAAGAATCCGGTTGCTACACTGACCTTCAGGTGCGACCGGGGACAAAAGAACCAAGTTGACTGTTGATATTCAAGGAAGATACTTATGGAACCTTCAAATCAGCGAATAGATGCTCTGGATGCTCTCAGAGGTCTGGCAGTTCTGGGTATACTGGTCATGAATATCCAGAGTTTTGCCATGCCAGTGGCGGCCTACCTGAACCCTGATGCCTATGGATCACTGGACGGCGTCAACGGCGCAGTCTGGATTCTCAGTCACGTTCTCGCAGACCAGAAAATGATGGCACTGTTTTCCATGCTCTTTGGTGCCGGCATTGTGCTGTTCTGTGAACGTGCAGCACACTCTGGCCGGTCAGTTGCCGGCTACCACTACCGACGCAATTTCTGGCTGCTGATTTTCGGATTGCTGCACGGATACCTGCTGTGGCACGGCGACATCCTGTTTCTTTATGCGTTGTGCGCTTTTGTGCTGTTTCCACTGCGTAATCGTTCGGCGCGCACCCTGTTCAAACTCGGCATACTGTTTCTGGCAGTTTCATCCATTTTCTATCTGCTGACGGCTGCCGGACTGCAGACCATGTCGGATGAAGCCATTGCCGAGCAGATCATGCCGCAGTGGCGACCTGCTGCAGAGCAGATGACTGCTGAACTGGCAGCCTATCGGGGTGGCTGGGCAAGCCAGCTGACGGCACGGATACCCATGACGCAGGAGATGCAGGGGCTGGCACTGATGGCATGGGGATTCTGGCGCGCCAGCGGCATGATGCTGCTGGGCATGGCCCTGTATAAAACCGGCGTCATTACGGGCAAGGCAGACAGCCAGCTCTACCACCGCCTGCTGGGTCTGGCGATGCTTTTCGGTGTGCCCGTTGTCATCTATGGCATCTACTGGAACTTCAACAATGAGTGGGAATTGTCTTCCATGTTCCTTGGTTCGCAGTTCAACTATTGGGGCAGTGTACTGATCAGCCTGGGCTGGATGTCGGCCCTGCTGCTGATACTGAAACACAACATCTTGACCGGACTTACCAACAGACTGGCTGCAGTCGGTCGCATGGCCTTTACCAACTACATTATGCACACCCTTCTCTGTGGACTGATATTCTACGGTCATGGTCTGGGACTGATTGGCAATGTAGAGCGCGCAGGTCAACTCCTGATAGTGCTCGGCATCTGGATGCTGCAACTGTGGCTCTCACCCATCTGGTTGAGTCACTTCCGGTTCGGGCCGCTGGAATGGTTGTGGCGCTCACTCACATACTGGCGACCACAACCCATGCGCCAAACCTGAGCAGGTTTTCAGTCATTACTGCGTCAGATTCCTCTGCTCAGGATCATCACTCAGATACTGGACAAATTCCACTTCGAATCCGTTCGGATCAATAAAATACACATTCCTGCGATAGGGATCCTTGTTGCCCGGACTGTCCGGTTGAAAACCTGCCCGTGCAAGTTGTTCCGTCAGCATATCCAGATCACTGACCTCAAAGGCAAAATGTGCCAGCCCCAGCTCATATCCCGCCAGATTCCGGTTCTGCCCCGTTCCGTTGTCGCCAAAAGCAATGTACGTAAAGTCATCACCAAAGTGTAACCAGCGGCGCGGCACGCCATTCCAGGTGCCTTCTCCTTCACAGCGCACCCGCCAGTGCGGCATTGCCGCCTGATAAAACGCCAGCGTTTCCTGCATGTCACGTACCACCAGATTCAGATGCTCCAGTCTCAACATGAACAATCTCCTCTCATCGGTTGTTGAATTTTCACGGACATGCTAAAACCTCAACCAAAGTTTAGGTAAAGCGGAAATTAGTACCATGAAGCAGATTGAATTGAGTGTGGGTGCAGTTGCCGCACGCTGCGGAGTTTCAGTGTCAGCTCTGCACTTTTATGAGCGCAAGGGACTGATTCACAGCACTCGCAATGCAGGCAATCAACGGCGTATGGGAAAAGATGTCATCCGGCGTGTGTCTATCATCAAGGCAGCACAGCAGTTGGGCATCAGCCTGGCAGAGGTACAACGGGTATTTGCCGGACTGCCCAGACATTCAGCCCCCGGAAAACAGCACTGGCAGCTGCTTTCCGCGCAGTGGCAGGCGGCATTGAACCAGCGTATCCGGCGACTGGAAAGTCTGCGTGACTCCCTGACCGGGTGTATCGGGTGCGGCTGTCTGTCAATGGAGGCATGCCCGCTTTACAACGCAGACGATCATCTGGGCAATACCTCCACTGGCCCCGTGCTCCTGACGGGGCAATGACAAGCAGTTACATCATGTCAGATCAAAGCGATCCGCGTTCATGACCTTTGTCCATGCCGCCACAAAGTCCTTCACAAACTTCTCCTGACTGTCATCCTGAGCGTAGAGTTCCGCATAGGCGCGCAGAACGGAGTTGGAACCAAATACCAGATCAACCCGCGTTGCAGTCCACCTGACCTGATCGGTCTTGCGGTCGCAAATCTCGTACAGGTTGCTGCCAGTTGGCTTCCATCTGTAACCCATGTCAGTAAGATTGACAAAAAAGTCGTTGGTCAACTGACCTTCCCGGTCAGTGAACACGCCATGTCTGCTGCCGCCATGATTGGTCCCAAGCACACGCATGCCGCCAATCAGCACGGTCATTTCCGGCGCAGTCAGACCAAGCAACTGGGTACGATCCAGCAGCATCTCTTCGGGCGTGACCACATAGTCCTGCTTCTGCCAGTTACGATAACCATCTGCCAACGGCTCCAGATACTGGAAAGAATCAGCATCGGTCATCTCGTCGGTGGCATCACCCCGGCCAGGTGCAAACGGCACGGTGACAGGATGGCCAGCAGCCTTGGCGGCCTGCTCGACACCCACGTTGCCCGCCAGCACAATCACATCAGCCACGCTGGCACCACATTCGCCTGCGATCCCTTCCAGCACAGCCAGCACTTTCGCCAGTCGCTCTGGTTCATTGCCTTGCCAGTCCTTCTGGGGTGCCAGACGAATACGCGCACCATTGGCACCACCACGGAAGTCAGAGCCGCGGAAAGTGCGGGCACTGTCCCAGGCCGTGCTGACCATCTCGCCTATGGACAGGCCGCTGGCTGCTATTTTTGCCTTGACCACACCCACATCGTAGTCTGTTTTACCGGTCGGCACCGGATCCTGCCATATCAACTCTTCCTGCGGCACTTCCGGGCCAAAATAACGCGACTTTGGTCCCATATCACGGTGAGTCAGCTTGAACCATGCCCTGGCGAAGACTTCATCAAAATAGGCAGGATCCTTGTAAAAACGTTCCGAAATTTTACGATACGCCGGATCCATTTTCATGGCCATGTCGGCGTCAGTCATGATCGGGTTGTAACGTGTTGTCATATCCTCCACGTCCACCGGTTTGTCTTCTTCGCTGATGTTTACCGGCTCCCACTGCCAGGCGCCAGCCGGACTTTTCCTGGACTCCCACTCGTAGTTCAGCAGCAGCTTGAAATAACCGTTGTCCCATTGCGTGGGATGAGTAGTCCAGGCGCCTTCCAGACCACTGGTAACCGTGTCACGACCGACACCCCGACCCACCTTGTTGTTCCAGCCCAGACCCTGTTCTTCCAGATCCGCCGCCTCCGGCTCCGGGCCAAGATTGGCCGCATCACCATTACCATGGCATTTACCGACCGTGTGTCCACCGGCTGTCAGGGCAACGGTTTCTTCATCGTTCATTGCCATGCGCTCAAACGTCACCCGCACGTCCCTGGCTGTCTTGAGCGGATCAGGATTACCGTCAACCCCTTCCGGGTTTACATAAATCAGTCCCATCATAACCGCGGCCAGCGGATTCTCCAGAGATTCACGGTCTCCGGAATAACGGCTTTCCTCACTGTCGCTGGGCGCCAGCCATTCTTTCTCCGAACCCCAGTAAGTGTCCTTCTCAGGATGCCAGATATCCTGCCGGCCGAAGGAAAATCCAAACGTTTTGAATCCCATGGACTCATAGGCAACATTGCCGGCCAGAACAATAAGATCTGCCCAACTGAGCTTGCTGCCATACTTTTTCTTGATGGGCCATAACAAACGGCGCGCCTTGTCCAGATTGGCATTGTCCGGCCAGCTATTGATGGGCGCAAAGCGCTGGTTGCCGGTGCCTGCACCGCCTCGCCCGTCAGCCACCCGATAGGTACCGGCGGCGTGCCAGGCCATACGAATCATCAGGCCACCGTAGTGTCCCCAGTCAGCCGGCCACCAGTCCTGGCTGTCCGTCATCAGATCAGTCAGATCCTTCTTCAGTGCATTCACATCCAGCGTCTTGAGTGCAGCACGATAATCAAAGTCCGCACCCAGCGGATCAGTCTTGTGATCATGCTGATGCAGAATGTCGAAATTCAGCGATTTGGGCCACCATTCCATGTTGTCAGTACCAACTGCAGTGTTACCGCCGTGCATTACCGGGCATTTGCCGCCGGTATTATTTTCATTGCTCATGGTTGTACTCCTTATGCTACTCAGATAAAGGTCACAGTGACCCTATTTCTACATTTGTGCAATGCTGGAGGCTACGGCCTCCAGCATCTCATCCAGGGCCGTGCGGTCAAAAAAATGACCGTTAAAGAAGACCGCTTCAATACCTTTGATATGATCTATCTGCTCTAGCGGATTTTCACGCACCAATATCAGGTCTGCAGCTTTACCCACTTCTACACTGCCATAATCACCGTCCATTTCCAGAAACTCTGCAGCTGACAGGGTCGCCGCATGTATTGCTGCTGCCGGGCTCAAACCAGCTTTAACCAGTTCGAGAAGCTCATCATGCGCAGCCGATCCAAAAAAAGAAAAACTGTCCCCTGAATCGGTTCCCAGCAGCACCCTGACACCAGACTGATGTGCCTGACCGGTAATTTCAAGACCTTTTCGGTAAAACGCCACAACCGCTGCGCGATCCGCAGGTGCCGACGTACCCGACAGCGTTGCATCGGCATCTGCATCCCACTCTGCCAATACCTCCGGCCAGATGTAGCGGCGGCGCGGATCATTACGGAACCCCCTGTCGTCCGCCATTGCCTCCATGCGACGGGTGACGTGCGTCGGCACATACCAGGTGTCATTGGTTTTAAGTACCTCGAAGCTTTCGGCACACCGGGCACTATCATAGCCGGCCACCATTTGCTGCAACCATTCAACGGGAGGGTTTTGGGTGCGAGCCGTGCTGCGGAATTCTGCTGAGCCGGGAAAACAATCAAACAAAAAATCCCGGGCATGCTCAAGACTGTTTAATCCCGCCGCAGATGCTTCGGTGGCAGTCATCTGCATCGGCAGATGTCCGGCGACATCGATATTGAGTCGCTGCGCCTCATCGGCCAGCCACAAGAAAGCCTGCGGACTTAAGCGGAAGTAAGTCTTGATGAGGTCGACACCGCGTCTGTGCATCTCGGCCACCAGCCCCCGGATTTGCTCTTCGGTGACATCGTAGTCCCACGGCGGATTGACCTGAAAACTGCTCAGGGCCACGAGGCGCGGGCCCGTCAGCTCCCCACTCGCAATCTGTTGTTGCCATTGCTGCATCTGCTCCAGGCAAGGTATGCCTTCGGCTTGTGGACCATCACACTCCGAATTCATCTCACGAATACCGGTGACGCCATTGGCAATGAATTGTGGAAAGATCAGCTCGGCTGCCAGCGGGTGCCGAACGTGCGCATGCATGTCCCACAGCCCCGGCAACAGATATCCCTGTTGTCCATCTATACGCAGCGTATCCGGTGTATCAGCTATATCATCGCCAATCGATATAATACGCCCGTCCCGGATGAGCACCTGCTGGTTTTCGAGCAAACTGCCAGCACGCACATCGACTACATTGACCGAATGCACAAGCCAGCTCTGCGAGGCCGAGATGTCACTTTGCGCCAGAGATTCAGTCGGCCATGTACCCGGCACACATAAACAGGTAATAACAAGCAGGACACGTAAGACGTTCATAAAGACCCCCTATCAAACTGATCCTGAATTCAGACACTGGCAGAACGGCCGTTAACCTCCGGAGCCGCGTTTCAATTCAAACCCGCGCACTATTACATACGCAAGCAACGCTACAACAAACACGACCAGATACATCCAGGCGATGCCCTGCAGACAGGCAATCAGCGTCCGGTAAATCTCCAGCACCCACCGCTCTGCGTTGAGTTGCAGAATTTCCATGTTCTGAAACTGGGGACTGATATATCGCTCCAGATCATAAATGCGAACACCGGCGGAGATGCCGACCACGTAAGTGGCGAACATGACATAGCGCTGCCATGCGGCGCTGATTTCATCCTGGATAATGCGGCTGAAGATCGCGCCTATGGGTTTTCGAAAAACGCGGGCAGCGGTATATGACACCGCAACGGACAGGCTGAGCGTAATGGCCAGCAGTGTGAAAAACATAGTCATTCCATACGTGTTGTTATTCTCAAGACAATACTACGAATTCGTTGGACTTAACAGGCATGACGGAAATGCGCCTTTCTGTCATATATCTGATGTATTGTGTGCCTGCCAGTTTATAAACAACGCTCACCAGGGGAGAAATTAATGCCATACCGTCAACTGTGCGTAAACATTGTGCTGCTTGTTGCCGTTGCAGCCACACAACTGGCAAGAGCAGCCGACGATCCGGACACTGTGCTGCTACTGACAGGTGAATTGACTGGTGCGGATCATGAGACCTACTACGAAGTCCCCTTCCAGGTCCCTGCCGGTGTTAAACGCATCAACGTTAGTGTGGAGTATGAGCGCGACAACCGCACGGTTGTTGATCTGGGCATTTTCGACCCGGAGCGCTTTCGGGGCTGGAGCGGCGGCAACAAGGCCAGTTTCAGTCTGGCTGAGACTTATGCCACCCCCTCCTACCTGCCCGGCCCGTTGCCTGCCGGTGAATGGACGCTGATTCTGGGTGTGCCCAATATCCGCGCTGACAGTGTTGCTGAATATCGCGCCGAAGTGCGACTGGAGTTTGGCAACACAGCAGGAACCCACGCATTTGCCCCTGCACCTCTGAACACCGAAGCCGGCTGGTATCGCGGTGAACTGCACACCCATACGTCACACAGTGATGGCAGTTGCGAACTGCAAAGCGGCGAGACAGGTCCCTGCCCGGTCTACAAAACGGTAGAAGCCGCTGTCGAGCAAAAACTGGACTTTGTTGCCGTGACCGAACACAACACTGTATCGCATCATCAAAGTTTAAACGAACTGCAGATAGCTTTTGATCAGACCGTGCTGATGAGCGGCCGGGAAATCACCACTTTTTACGGGCATGCCAATATCTTTGGCACGACGGAGTTTATCGACTTTCGGGTCCGCGACAACCAGATCAACCCGGTGCTTCAGGAGGCGTCGGAAAAAGGCGCATTTATCTCCATCAACCATCCCGGGTTACCGTCAGGCGAGATCTGTATGGGCTGCGGCTGGATCGCCGACACCGACTACTCATTGATTGATGCGGTAGAAGTCGTCAACGGCAGCGTCATTGACAGTGGTGGCGGCCTTTTGAAAAGCCCTCTCTCTGGCATTCCGTTTTGGGAAAATCTGTTGAATGCGGGACATAAGGTGACAGCTATTGCCGGCTCGGACAATCACAATGCCGACCTGCGCAGCGACAGCGAAAGGCAGACGGCGATTGGTGCAGTCACCACTGTGATTTTTGCCAGTTCATTGGCACAGAGTAGCCTGCTGGACGGGCTGCGCAGTGGCAGAGCATTTATCGACCTTGAAGGCACGACGGATCGTCTGCTTGAGCTGCGAGCAGTGGCCGATGGCAACCAGGCCTTGATGGGCGAGTCGTTGATGGTTGCTGACGGTGGCTCCATCAGCCTGACGGTGACCTCACAGAATACACCTGACGCCACCGTAGCTTTATACCGCAATGGTGAGCTGCTAAGCACTGAGCATGACGACGTCCGCGATGGTGGTCTGCTGGAGAGCGTGATAACGCTACAGGCATCCGGGGAACCCGAGTGGGTGCGGGTTGAGATTGTCTCGTCCACGGGTAAGGTGCTACTTATGTCCAATCCGGTTTATATTAATTTTGGGGATTAGTCTTAAACTAAAAACACCCTAATAATGACCGAGCACATTCAGCGACTTGGCTTTTGCTTCAAAGCGCTTAAATATAAACACCCCAAGCAGCAGATAAAACAGCGAACTCGCAAAAATCAGTCCGTACCACGCCAGCGGTAACGGTGCCTGGTGTGACACAAGCTGGTTAACGCCGCCTGCGGCTGCGGTGAACGGCAGCAGGGACAAGCCATTAAACGGATATGCCGGCACACTGACCAGCGCAATCAGGGCAAACTGCATAATGCTGGAAACCGCCGCCACCCGTTTATGCACCAGGGCAATGCCGGCAATGGCAAAGCCAAGCCCGTGTACAGCGGGAAGGCCGAGTACAATAACAGACAGACATTGCAGATAGGGAATCTGCAACCAGCGACCCGTGCTTAGCATGGCCAACAGAAGCAGCACTGAATTAAAGACAATGGCAGTGACAATTCCCGCACCCATGCGCACAATCAATAATCGGCAAATCCCTGCAGGTGCCATAAACAGCTGCTCCAGCGTGCCCTGTTTTGCTTCATCAATAATCTCATTCGCGGTTCCGGTATACGCCAACAGAGCAAACATCCACATGATGTAACCAACTATAACGGCGTCCAGGGTGTCTGTGGTCAGGCCTTCACCCAGAAAGGTTCTCAACCCCATGAACACCACCATGAACAGCAGGAAAACCGCAATGAGGCCCACCAATGTATCAAACAGATAGCGTCGCATCATGACGAGGGCAAACCTCGCTTCATTGACGCATGTCAGCCACCAGAATTTGAACCCGGTCGTGGTCATAACATCTCCCCTGATCTGGCAGTTTTGCTACGGTGTTCGGCAGAGTCCCCTCGCACTGCATGGACAAAAATATCCTCGAGTGTGTCGCTGCTGACATTGATGTCGGTGAGTACTGAGCCACCTTGCGCCAGCGTGTTCAGGCTGGATGACAGTAGCAGCAGGTCATGGGTTCGCAGGCTGAGTTGTGAGGAGTTTCCCGACTCATCGACTGCCCACCCGTCTTGCTCCAATGCGCTTTTTACATCAGGTGAAAGGCAACCCTGTATCTGCAGCAGGAATGTCTTCTGTGGCGCGTACCGGCGACGTAGCTCTTCAACGGTGTTTTCCGAGATAATTTCACCACGGTACAGGATCACCACGCGATCACAGATAGCCTCAATGAAGTCCATGTCATGCGATGTAATCAACATGGCACTTTGGCTACTGTCGACAATGGTTCGCAACCAGGTCTTCATGCCACGAACCATGTCCACGTCCAGCCCCAGTGTTGGTTCATCCAGCAGAATCAAACCCGGCCGGTGCACCAACGCACAGGCGATGGCTACTTTCTGCTGGTTGCCTTTGGATAACATTCTCACTTCCTGATCGCGGTAATCGTTCAGGGCCAGTATTGTGAGCAATTCGTCGGCGCGCAGTTTTGCTTGCTTGCGGCCCAAGCCTTTCAGGCCGGCAAAATACACAATATTTTCCATCGGTGTTAAGCGCCAGTAGACATTGCGCGCACCTTCCAATACGGCACCGATATGCAGTTTTAGGGACCGCTGCCGGGTGGCGGTATTGTCACCGTGTAACCGTATTTCCCCTGCATCAATGCCGGTGAGACCACAAATAGATTTTAAGGTGGTGGTTTTTCCCGAACCATTGGGTCCGAGCACGCCGACTATCTCCCCACCAGCTACAGCAAAACTGATGTTGTTGACTGCCTGAAAGTTTTCACCCTTTTTGGAATAGGTTTTGGTGAGACCGCTGACCTCTAGCACCGGGGATGTTTGCACACTCTCTCCTTGACTCTTTTATGCCATGGACTTTGATTGTCAGGCTAGTCGGAATATGATGAAGGATCAATAACCGATACCAGATATAATTTTAAAGTATCGCTTTGTGATACTTACTCTGACCATTTTCGGGTCAACGGGATGGAGAAATGCCAAATGGATAACATACTGGTCAGGAAATGCCTGCACGAGGTCAAGCAGCAGTTAAAACGAAAAGGTATCGCCTACGCTGACATCGCTGAGCGCATGGGCCTCTCGGAAATCACCGTGAAACGTATGCTCAATCAGGATGACATCAGTGTTGGCAGGCTCGCGGTGCTGGCCGAAGCGGCCGGCTATTCCATGTCCAGGCTGATTGGTATCGCTGAGGAAAAGCTGCCGGAGGTCACGTGTTTCACTCCACAACAGGACAAGGCTTTTGTCCGTCATCCGCACCTTTTCCAGTATTTCATGAAGTTGCAGGAACACGACAAATCACCGGAGACGGTGGCCCGACTGTTCAATCTTGACGACCTGTCCACCTATCTGTATCTGCGCAAGCTGGAAGACCTGGGTCTGATCGAGCTGCACGAGGGTAACCGGGTAAAAATGCCCAGTGTCATCATGACCTTCGCGCCGGACAGCCAGTTTATTCGAAAAGGGGTCGCCTGGAGTCTGGAGCAAGCCACGAATGCATTGCTGGGACAACAGGACGAGACATCTGATCTGTCGATATTGTTCTTACCGGCAAAACATTGTGAGGAGCTCATGCAGGATATTGAAAAAGTGTTCCTTCGATTTGCTGATCGCTACGGTGACGCCTATTGGGAAGATCTGGGAACAGAAGGACTCAGGCAATTGGTGACATTCAGTTATGCGGTAAAAAGCAAATATCCCGAATATGAGATTATCAGGGTGAGAGATGGGGATTTGACATAATTGTCTGTCGGCTCAAATCGTCAATAGCTGACGCAGCGCCGCAGCCTGTCGACGAGACACCTCGATCTCGCTGCCGTCGACCAGCCTGATATGCAAACCGTCATTTATCCAGGGTTCAATAGTTGCCACATAATCCAAATTAACAATATGTTGGCGACTGACACGAAAGAATGTCTTGTCATCCAGGCGGCCGGTCAGGTAACTCAGAGAGTGCGGCATCATGGCGTGACGACCCTGGTAGTAAATGCGCGTGTAGTTGCCATCGACTTCAAACAGTGAGATGTCACGCAAGCGCACAAAATGATAGCGCGTACCGTCGCGGAAGAAGATATGATCCTGGCGCGTCTTGGGCGTATCGCCTGAACTTTTTGTGCGGTCGACCTGCAGTTTATCCTCGGCTTTGGCCAGGGCCTGCGACAGGTTGCTTGCGGTGACCGGCTTCAGCAGATAATCCAGCGCACTCACCTTGAATGCCTGCACGGCATATTCATCGTAGGCAGTGGTGAATATGACCGGTGGCACGTAGCTGAGCTGTTCCAGCAGCGAGAAACCATCACCATCGGGCAGCTGAATATCCAACAGAATAAGATCAGGTTTTTCGGCCTCTACCAACGCGATCCCGGTCTTCACGGAATCAGCCTCACCGACAACACCGTGCGCAGGGTGCGCCGCCAACAATGCACACAGCTCTTGCCGGGCGAGTCTGGAGTCTTCGATTATTGCAATATTCATGGCTGGATATGCACCGTCACGACCATCTGGTTGTTTTCCTCCTGCAGCTTAAGCCGGGCGCGGTTGCCAAACAGGGAATCAAGCCGACGCCGCGCGTTGCTCAGACCGATACCGCTGCCCTTCCGCGTTGCCGCACCCGATCCTGTTGGGTTGGTTACCCGGATAGTCAGCCCGCTGTCATCGCACATACACTTGATTCCCAACACACCGCCTTCCGGCCGACAGGCAATGCCGTGGCTGATGGCATTTTCCACCAGTGTCTGAATCAACAGCGGCGGGATCGGCGCCGCCAGACAGTTGTCGTCCACCGACCATTGAACCTGCAGTCTCGATTCCAGCTGCAGACTCTCCAACGCGACATACGCCCGTACCAGCTCCAACTCCTCCCCCACACTGATCTGCGTTTGCGACTCAGCCTGCAGGACAGCGCGCAGAGTATCCGCCAATTGCGCCAGACCGTCCCGGGCCGCTTCCGGGTCTTCGCGAATCAGTGATCGCAGATTGTTAATGGCATTAAACAAAAAATGGGAATTGATCTGACTATGCAGAAATTGCAACTCGGCATCGCGCAGCTGTGCCTGTGTTTGCCAGTACGCTGCCTGCGTTTGCTGGCGCCGACGAAACTGGCTTACCATCAGATACAAGGCTGTCCACAATCCCAGCAACATTGTGGTGTTGCCAACGTAAGCCAGGAAATAGCTCCACCGATACGCTACAAACCCATTAAACAGCACCGGCAAGCGCTCGACCACCGCCGCAAACAACACAAACAGAAACGATTGTATCAGCAGCGCAGTGACAGGCAGTGCGATGATCAGCACCAGAATCAGCGCAGGCAGCGACAGACTTTGTCCGTAGCGGTGGTACCCCAGCCTCAGTGCATGAGTCGCTAACAGGCTGAGACAGCACAGCAGAATCGGTATGGTGACCGCGCTGCTATACACCGTTCCCCAGGTGGCTGTGGCTGAGATACTGATCGCAGCCATAGTGCCCCAGAACAGACCTTGAGCAATCCAGTAACCCACTAATTCCGCTCCATGAAATGCCGAAGACTATCAATCAGCCACACCGGGTCATCCCACATCAAAAAATGATAGCCGCGTTCTGACATCTTAATGGTCTTATCTGACAGTTGCCGATAGGACTGCTCAAACGTCGTTCTTGTTGTCGCCTCAGTCGCTCCATAACTTTCGTAGGCTGCCCATGCGCCCAGAATCAGCGCTGGCGCCTCAATCCGTTCCAGGTCCGGCCGCAGGTCAAGTGTTTGCAGATCATACATGGCATGCGCCAGGGTTACCTGATCGGTCGCAAGACCCCATTCCAGCAAAACTTCATTGTACCCGGCACTGCGGGTCAGGCCCATGATATTCATCGGCACGCGGGCATCAAACTCTTCCCGGCTCTGGGCGATGATGACACTGCGCATCTGTGCGGCCATCGGTTGCATCAACTCCGATGTGGCTGCCGGGTTCTGCACCACTGGCAAAAACGGCAGCGCATCGACCAAGACCAACCGTGATATCAACTTGGGCTGCACAGCCGCCACATCAATGGCCAGGGTACCACCCAGGCTGTGTCCAACCAGCGTGACCGCTCCGGGCAAAGTATCAAGGTAACTCACCAGCTGGTCGCGCAGAGGCCGCAGAAAACCGTCTTCGAGGCTCTGCATCGGCTCATAACCGGCGAAACCGGGCAACTGCACCAGGTGGCAGCGATAGCTGTCTTCCAGTGCCGCACAGACATCCTCGAACGTGGTCCAGTGGCTGGTGAGGCCCGGGATAAAGATGATGTCCGGCCCGGCAGTCGAACCGCGAACGATGACCGTCAGATCCTGATGTTCACGTGTTTCCTGCGCCAGGCTGTTCCAGCTTAATGCCGTCAACGTCAAGGCAAGAAACACATGTGTGATGAAATTGGTTTGGTTTTTCATTTCCCTCTCCTTTGGGTTTGAGTCACATGACTGTGACAGACCCACAGAGAGGGAGGTGAGGATTCGGACAAGCGGCGATATCTGAGGAGGAGCGGCTGGTATCTTTACTCTAGCACCGATGCCACAAACCTATCCCCGTTCCAGACTGACAAGGTAGTCAACAACATCCAACATCTGCTGATATCCTCCGGCGCTGGTGGTTACCACGTATTTTCCGTTCACATACATGGTAGGCGTCTGTGCCACGCCGTAGTCTCTGACTTTGTTGGCGGCCTGTGTCACCTTGGTGCGGACAGAGAAGGAGTTGAAGGTGCGCTCAAAATCTTCCCGTGAGATGCCACAGGATTCAAAAAAGTCCCGAATGGCGACTTCGTTGTGCAGACGATTCCTTTTCAGGTGAAATTCATCAAAAAATGGATGATGAATCGCGTCCATGGCACCGATGGCTTCGGCGGCATAAAAAGCCCGGGCATGTAAGGTAGTCAGCGGATCCCAGACGGCAGGCAGGCGTTTGTGGTCGACATCGGTTGGCTGGGACGACTCCCAATGACTCATGAGTGGCTCGAATGTGTAACAACCGGGGCATCCGTACCAGAATAACTCAATTACCTCGATCTTCGTCTCGTCTGCAGTTCTGACCGGATTTTCAAGCTTTGTGTAGTGAGTACCTTCTACAAATCTGGAGATTTGCGCATTTGCTGACAACGAGAATATACCGAGAACGATCAGGGCGAGCACTTGCATGGTTTTTTTCATTTTCATACTCCAGTCCAGGAACGGGAATCGACATTTGAGAGAGGCTATCTGAGCAGTAATCAGCATAATTTCACTTCCGGGCAACAATAAACACCGAGCCTTTTTCCGGCTGCCATTCGTGGTCAATCCTTAAACCGGCATTGGTCAGTTTCGACACAAGCGCCTGTTTACCGAAGCGATTCACATAAGGTGCAAATCCCAGTAACTGCATACCCGGAATCAGCAGCCGCCACAACAAATTGATATCACCAATCAGGGCGGTACTGGACACAAAAATTCCGCCTGGTTTCAATAGCGTGCTGACCCGTGCGATCGTGCCATCCAGATCTTCCAGCAGATGCAGAATATTGAGACCTAAAACGGCATCAAAGCTTTCCGGTTCCAGTGGCAGACTATCCAGTGTACCCTGCCGATAGCTGATATTCTTGACCCCGGCATCCCTGGTCTTCTGCTCTGCAATGGCAAGCATCCCGTCCGATATATCCGTTGCCAGAATATGCTTTACGCAAGGCGCATGAATGAGGGCAGTGCTACCCGTGCCACAGCCAAACTCCAATACAGACCAGTCAGGCTGAAAGTACGCCTGGGTGATCTCGACCTTCCTGTGATACGTTGCCTCGTTCCGAATGGGGCTTTTGGCGTAACGAGGTGCAAGTTTGTTCCAGAATTCCCTGGGATCTTTCACTGATATCTCCATAAACCATTTCCGGCCTCCCCCTTTTTATCAGAACTCCAGTTGCTGTGCCACACATTCCGCCTTCTGGCAATGACAATGTAGAATTCAGCGCAGCGAGTCAAGAGGACCGCTGCACTGTTCCACACCGGGAATTCTGTCAGTCCAGCACCAGGCTGATTGGCACTGCATTGTAGATGATATTTCCCTGATTCATATCACCTGTGCGCAGATACCCCACAAAGATATTGTATGAGCCCCTGTCGCCGGTCGCCAGCACGCCGTCAAACAGCGTAAACGTCTCCAGCGCAGCCACAGACTCGCGACTGGTAAAGAACTGCAGATTGGTTTCGTCAAACGGCAATATTGCGCCCGCCGAATTGACTGTCAACATCGCCCCGCCAACCTCAACGACCACAAGAATCTGTACCGACTGACCAACATCCTCCGGCTCTGGCGCAATCGAGACTTCAATTTCTACCTGAGCGGGCGCAGTGGCCTGTGTGGCCAGCGCATTTGCTGAATTGTAAATCCCGCCTGAAATGACAGCAGTACTCGATCTGCCATCCACCCGTTGTGTAAGCCGCACGGGTAGTGCAGGTTTCTCAGGCGGCGTACCTGGCCCGGCAACACCCCCGTTCAGACGCACTGCCGCCCAGCGCGGCATATAATTGTCACTGGCAGCAAGACCCTCTCCAATCAGCAGAATACCGCCATCGGCTGTCTGACCCAGAACGCCTCTGCCCGGCATGGTGGTATTGAACTCAAAATCCAGCGGATGCACGATCAGTCCGTTATCACCATCAAACTCGGTGACGGGCGTCAGATCTTCATTGAACATGCCGAATAGCTGCCCGTCAGACAACCAGGGTGGTGCCGACAAGGTACCGGTCCAGTGAGCACTGAGCACAATTCTGCCATCATCAAGTCTGGCCAGCAGTGCGCCTCGCAGCAGCCGTGCCTGTGTAGCTGCACCTGCAGGGACTTCGCGCACGGTCGCGGTTGCCACTGTTGCACCAGTGGAGCCGAAATGAGAGAGTCTGCATACCGGATTCCCCTGCAGACAGCCTTCCAGCGCCAGCACACCGCCATCAGGCATGGCAAGGATATTGTGGGTGCCACTGTTGGCGAGCAGTTTTTTTCTTCCGCCATCCCCGAATCCCGTGTCCAGCGTGCCGGAGGAAGTCAGACGCAACAGGCTGTTGGCATCCCCGCCGGATCCACCGGTCAGCAGATAGTAGGCGCCATCTGTCGCCTGTGTCTGTGCCAGAAATGTCTCAAATTGCCCCTTCTCGGCAGGCAACTCACCCACACCATTGGTACCAAACGTTGTGTCAGGCACCCCATCAGGCGTAAAGCGGATCAGCCCATTTGAGAATGACGTCACCAGGATCCGGTTCTCTGCATCGATGGCAATACTGAATTCCGACCCCAGAAACAATAAATTGCTGTCGGCAAACGTGCCACCGGAGGCAAAGCTGGCATCCAGCGCCCCATCGCGCGTAAAACGTTTCAGATAACCAGGTGAGTTGATACCTGCAACAGAGGCGCTTTGTCTGCCGACTATGAGCTTGTTGTCGGCGGTAAGCGCTGCTGCTGTGCCTGTTGGTCCGGGAATCAGAATTACTTCTTCCCGCTGACCGTTGGCGCTGAAATTTGTCAGTGCCAGCGAACTGCTGCTGTCAGATGTTATTCCCAGCATCTGAAACGAACCGTCCGGATTGATAATCGGCAGGATTGCCTGATTTCTTCGCGAAGCATGATCATTGGGGTTGTAAGTGTCGTAGAGCGCACCAGAGCCATTGAAATCAGTATCCAGGGATCCGGGCTGAGCCAAGGTTACGCTGGAAAGTAGCAAAAGCGACAGAGCTGGAAAATACCGCCTGCAATCAGGCCATATCTGAAGATACCGATCGGTTTTTATCCTGGTAAAATATCCCATGATGTTGCTCCTCTCAGGCAGTTTTTTCAAAAATGGAATGCACAACAGGTACTATAAAGTAGCTGGTTCCCGGCGCCTCCCCCCTGATTCGGGGGCGTGCTGCAACTTTGATGATCGGGACAGCTTTAATACCAGGATGCTTGCACTGGCCTATCAGCTGAAAAAGCAGAATCCTGCCGGACATGGTCTACCGGCACCAAGGCTTGGACCGATATGGATATCGCCGATACCTACCGGGAAATTGAGTTGGGTGGTGGCGAAATGAGCCGATCGCTCTATGCTCGTCTGGTCTACGATTTCTAACGGAACTCTATTCCCCCAGACTAAATCAGCGTATATTGACCGTCTCTCTCCTGCGAACTCTTCACCGCCCACCGCGACACCAACCACAGCATGTCACTTATGAAACTGGCCAAGGCAGTTACCCTGCGCGTGTTCGAATTACTCCGCTCACACCCCTGGATCATGGCGGTATTCGGCTTTGTATCGGGCATTGCCAGCTATCTTTTGGTGGAGAGACGCGAGGAAGTTGCCCAGGCGGTCGCGATTCTGATGCTGGCCAGTTGGCTGATGCTTGTCATGGAGCGATGGCTACGCACACTGTTCCTGAAAATATTTGGCGTCAGGTTGCCCGGCACAGTAATGCGTTTCGGCACACAGATGGTTCACCAGGAGAGTCTGTTTTTTGTATTGCCATTCTTTTTTGCCGCAACAACCTGGAATCATTCACAGGCTCTGTTCACTGCCGCACTGGCCATTTTTGCGCTCATTTCAGTGATCGACCCGATTTATCACACGCAGCTTGCAAGCCGTAAAACGTTGTACATGGTATTTCACGCCATCACACTGTTTGCCGTGCTGCTGGTAGTGCTGCCGCTGATTCTGCTTCTGGATACGGAGCAGAGCCTGCAACTGGCGCTGATCGTCGCATTGGCATTCAGCCTGCCGAGCATGGGCGGTGTCATGCCAAACGGCCACTGGTGGCGACTGCCGGCCACACTGATGGCGCTTGTGACGCTTGGCGCGGTACTGTGGCAACTACGGACGCTGATTCCACCAGCAGCGCTGTCGCTGACCGGAATCACACTCTCACAACACGTGGATCGCGAACAGCGCAATCCCGGCGTGAGCCTGAAAACTATCAGTGAAGAATCACTACGCCTGGACGGACTTTTTGCCTGGACATCGGTGCGAGCGCCGCGCGGCCTGCGCGAGAACATTCATCACGTCTGGATCTACGATGGTGACGAGGTGGACCGTATCACCCTCGATATCGAGGGTGGCGGCGATGCAGGCTATCGGGCATGGACACACAAACTCAATTTCCCCTCCGACGTGGTTGGCCACTGGCAGATCAGAGTCGTCACTGATTCGGGCCAGCTGATCGGGTTGACCCGCTTTGATGTAACCGGCATTTCGACCGGCCTCTGAATACTTGCGACGTTATGTCGCATTCTCCTGAAGACTGTCTTGCGGCACCATATCAACAAATCCCGAAAACCTGGATAAATCGGAGTACATATGTCTGCAAAACAGAAATCTGAATCATTTCGCCTGTCACAGGTAACTCTGGCGGTTTCTCTGGCCCTGTCAGCCGGCACAATTGCCGCAGCTGAGCCACCCGTCGATGTCGAGATGATACTCGTGGAAGGTCAAAGGCACAGCAGTGGTGGCCACCTTCAGAGCATCAGCGAAGCAGACGTCAGAAAACTGTCAGCAGCTACCAGCGATACCGCAAGTCTGCTGTCCATGCTTGCTGGCGTCAGTGTCAATCAAACCGGCGCAGTGTCAAGTTTGCCAATGATCCGCGGCCTTTCCGATGATCGCCTGCGCATCAAGGTTGATGGCATGGACATGATTGCAGCCTGCCCGAACCATATGAATCCGCCATTATCCTATATGGCACCCAGTGATGTGGGGCAGATGACAGTATTTGCCGGCATCACACCGGTCAGTGTCGGCGGGGACAGCATTGGTGGCACGGTAATCAGTGAGTCCAAATCGCCGGCATTTTCCGATACGGCCGCATTTGAAGGTGATGTTGGCGGTTTCAGCCGCAGCAACAATAACGCCAGTGGCACCAATGTCAGGTTGAGCCGAACCAGTGAAAATCTGTACACAAGTTACAGCGGCAGCTACAGCAAAGGCGACAACTATACTGCAGCAAAAGATTTCAAGACTGTCGCACAAACCGGACGACCCGGTCATACCCTGCCACTGGATGAGGTCGGCTCCACGGCGTATGAGACGCAGAATCATAATCTGCGTATCGCCTATCGAACAGCCGCTGATGTGTTTGACGTACAGTTGGGATATCAGAATATGCCAGTTCAGCTGTATCCAAATCAGCGCATGGACCTGCTGGACAATCAGCAGGTTCGTCTCAATCTGAACTGGCAGCGCGAGACCAGTTGGGGGCAGTTGCAAAGCCGGCTTTACCATGAAGAGGTCGAGCATGCGATGGACTTCGGCCCGGATCGACAGTTCTGGTATGGCACAAATGCCATGGGTGGCAACGCCTGTGACACGATACGTTTCCATGGAGATCCGGCTGGCACCTGTGCATCAGGCATGCCGATGTTTTCCGACTCAAAGAACACAGGATTGAGTGTATCTGCCGAGATTGATCTGCCCGCAAGAGGGATGGTGCGTATAGGTGCTGACCTGCAGCAATTCCGCCTGGATGACTACTGGACCGCATCGGGTGGTGGCATGGGGCCCGGCACCTTCCAGAATATCAACAATGGCGAGCGCGACCGAAGTGCAATTTTTGCAGAACATGAACTGCAAATAACCGACGACTGGCTGGTCATGTATGGCGCGCGGGCAGAACGTGTCGTGCGAAATGCCGACGAAGTACGTGGCTACTCCACTGCCATGACAGCCCCGGGCATGCAGTTTATGGAAGCTAATGCATTTAATCAGGCGGACCGTAAAAAGTCAGATACCAATATCGACCTGACCTTGCTTACGCGTTATCAGTTGAGCAGCCAGCTTGACCTGGAGCTCGGCGTAGCACAAAAAGTACGCTCGGCAAACCTCTATGAGGCTTACCCCTGGTCATCCTGGATGATGGCAGCGTCCATGAACAACCTGGTGGGCGATGGCAACGGTTATGTCGGCAATCTGGCCCTGAAACCGGAAAAGGCCCATACTTTATCGGGTAGCCTGGCATGGCGCAGTGAAAGCGGGAATCAGCAGGTCAGCATCAACCCCTACTTCACCCGGGTGGACGACTACATTGATGCAGCAGCCAGCCCCATGTGGCGACCTGGTCAATACAATGTATTGCGATATCAGAACCAGCAGGCCGAGCTGAAGGGTGTGGATCTGACGATGTCTGCCAGTCTGATAAATAATGCCAGCGGACAGTGGCAACTGGCGGGTAATCTGAGTTACATCGATGCAGAAAACACTGACACCGGCGCCGGACTTTACAACATAGTGCCTATGCAGGGACGGTTGTCACTGACACAGCAACTGGCAGGTTGGGACAACAGCCTGGAATGGGTATTTGCGGGCAAAAAGGATGATCTGTCGTCAATCCGCAATGAACTGCCCACCGACAGTTATTCCATCCTCAATCTGCGCCTCAGCCATAGCTGGGATGCAATACGGCTGGACCTGGGTGTCGAGAACCTGTTTGACGAATTCTACTTCCTGCCTGCAGGCGGTACGTATGTTGGTCAGGGTATGACCATGTCAATGAACGGCATTCCGTTTGGTGTTGGCGTACCGGGCATGGGACGTTCACTCTATGCAGGTATAAACTACTCCTTCTGATGTTACGGCGGGGCGACCTGAAGGGCCGCCCCGCATCGCTACCTTTCTTTTTCGAATGTGTGCCAGCGCACATCGCCTGACACGAATTCTGAATTACACTCCTGAAATACTGTCACCCCTACCAACTGTGCAGCAGGAGAAATCAATGACTAACAATAAAACACTGGCTCTGGTACTACTTGTTGTAGGCCTGATCCTGCTTTTTTTTGCGTATCAGTCATCGCAAAGCATGGGTGATCAGGTAACTGAAGCAGTTACCGGCCGTTTCACCGACTCAACCCTCTGGTTGTTTATAGCTGGTGCAGCGTCTACTGTAGCAGGAGCAGGTATGCTGCTGTCCGGCAGGTCCGCGAACAAATAGCACAGCGCTCTTGTGTTCACTACCGCACAGACCATTCTGTAAACTATTGTCATGATTCACACCTTCCATATCAACAACAGAAGGTAGTCCATCATGAAATTCAGTAGCTCTGTATATGCCGTCCTGCTTGGGAGTGCTGTGGCACTCTGTTTGTCGGGTTGTGACCGGCAGGGAACGTTTGAAGAAGCCGGGGAATCGATCGATCAGCAAATCGATGAAGCAAGCGATGCAGTAAAAGATGCCACCAACGGCGACTGAACTGATAGTACACAGTCAGCGCTGGTGCCGGACATCAGTCCGGGCACTCTACTTTATGTGTCATTCAGCCGGCATCAGCAGCAGCTTTTCAGCAACCACCGACTCCACTTTGTCCCGACTGTAGAACAGCGGAAAATACCGGTTGTCGACCCACTCCTCAAACAGATTGTCGTAGAACGGGCTATCCGGATCACCGGACTGGCCGGGCGTATTGGACGCCAGCGCACGATCGAAATCTTCGGTATCTACCAGCATACGAAACGAAGCTCCACTGGTCTGGTTGTCTCCATAGGAGGTGTTGCTGACGGTATAGCTATAGCCGTGCCGGGGCGCAGGTCCCACTTCGAGTGATGCGCGCAATTCATCATTGACCGCCGCACTCATCGGGTGGCGCAGGTGGACATGTTTGTAACCTTCCTGACCATATTGCCAGTTCGAGATGTCACTGCCAAAACGTTCACGCAGATCATCCACAGCGGCTGCCAGGGCATCGTGCAGCAGGCGGTTGCGATCCGCTGTCGGGTTGTTACCAAAACGGCCATCCGGAGACAGCAGCCGATCCACTGTTAGCTTCATCTGCAGCAACCCGATAAAGTCCGCTGCTGCTTCCGGCACGTACAGCGCCGACACGCGCTCGCGCAACTCACGCTCCCAGGCCATATAGATGCCGGCAGCTACCGAATCAATGTTCATACGGAAGTTCCAGTCCAGCAGTTGCTGGCGGGCACGTTCCACTGCCCGGTTGTCAAACGCCAGACCATTTAACAGAGGCACCAGTGTGCGCGCCGGAATGGACAGGGAGTCATTTTGCAGCTGAGCCATGTCCTGCAGATTGAACTTCTGGCCGGAGGCCAGCACTTCCCGTACGCGGTTGCTGCGGTACGGGTCAGTCCACGTCCACCCTACTGCATTACGGAAAGCGTAATTGTCCGGCACCAGGTTTTCGTTGGATGTGTTCCAGAATCCTTGCTGGGGGTTGGTAGCATTGGGCAGCGCCAGAATCGGCAGATATCCATCCCATTCATAGCGACCATCACCTGGCACCGGCAACAGACCATCCCAATTAGTGCGCAGTGGCGCCACACCGACCGCCTGGTAACCGATGTTGCCGTCACGGTCAGCCCATACAAAATTTTCGCCGGGCAGCCGACTATAGGCCGCTCCCTCACGAAACTCCTCCCAGGATTGTGCCTGACTCATGCGCAGACCGGCCAGATAAGGCGCTGCGCCAATGTCCAGCCATGCCAGACGAAGCGCAAATGCGGCCTGGGCATCAGGTCGCTCGTGAACCACCGGGCCGTGGCGGGTGAATTTCAACTGGACCGTTTGTATTTCACCACCACGTACAGCAATCTCGGTTTCTTCAATACGCATGGTTTCCCAGCGCCCCTGATAGCGGTAGCGATGTGGATCATCTGGATGTGTTTCATAGACATACAGATCTTCACTGTCCACCTGAAACACGGTCAGACCCCAGGCGCCAAACCCATTGTGACCAATGGAAATGCCAGGCAGCGAAGGTTCCCCGCCCCCGATAATATTCCAGCCCGGACCGTGCAGATGCACAAAATAGCGCAGCGCCGGCGCCCCCACCACACGGTGCGGATCGTTGGCCATGATCGGATAGCCACTCTCACTCAGTGAACCATTGACGACCCAGTTATTGCTGCCAATATCCTGATTGCGCCCCAGCACTTCAGTCTGGGAAGCCGCCAGTTGATCGTTGAGACGTTCAACAATCACCTCACCGCTGGCGGTGTCTGTGGCCCGATACTGCACATCTATGTCTTCCGGCAAAAAGGACACACTGCTTCGCGCCGCGTCGTACAGGCGCAGGATATCGTCATGCAGAAGCTCTGTATTTATTGCATCATCAAAATGAAGGTCGGGCTCACCCGGGTGGAACCAGATCAGATCCTTTACGGTGTCGCTGTCGGTGCTTGCCACGGCACGCGCCAGATTCAGCTCCTGACGAACATTGCCGACCAGACCCTGGTGGCGGGAGATGACGATTTCCGGCGTCCAGTGCTGCGGCTGCAGATCCATGAGCCGAAACTCAAGTGGCAACCGCGCAGGGTCGGCCAGCATCTCGTCAATATAGGCGTTAATGCCGGCGACAAAGGCAGGAATGATCTGGTCGCCGCGCGGATGGTAGTGACGCATCTCCTGCTGCAGATCACCCCGAAAGCGCATCAGTCGCGCACCGATATCGTGATCCAGCATGCGCTCACCCATCAACTCGGCCATAGTGCCCGTGGCCTGACGTCGCCACATCTCCAGCTGAAACAGACGATCGCGGGCGGCATTGTAACCCTGGGCAAAAAACAGATCGTGCTCGGTTTCTGCGTAGATGTGCGACACGCCCCAGGCATCCTTGAGTATTTCGACCGGGGCCTGCAGGCCGTCCATAACCAGGGAGCGTTCGTCTGCAGCCTGTGCTGTGGCTGCAGCAAAACCGAAAGTCATCGAACACAGGGACAGGGCCAGGCGGCGGAGCGTTTGCGGTCTGGTGGACATGGAAAACCTCTCTTGGGGGCAATGGGCTCAGGTCAGATTAAACACCAGACCAGTGCGTGTCCAGCAGTGGTTCCTCAAATGCGCGGTTTTGCATGTCTCACGAATCCGGATACATCATTGCTCAAAAGCAAATCCATGTTCCAGCGTAGGTTTGACAATACGAAAATGTGGCGAGAGATCAAAGTCGCCCGGCACATAATGTGTGTAGTGGCGATGTATAACAATCTGCTGCCCTTTTCGGTCGTCAATCCGGATAAGCTCCGGCAGAATCGGATACCCCACAGACTGAAAGGCTTCTGCGATCAGTGTTGAACAGATTGCGCGGGTAGGTTCGCCGCTGCCCAGAGTAATCAACTCTCGCCGGTAACGACCGGGCACCAGGGGTTTCTGGATCAGGTAGCGAGCCAGATCAATGATATTTCTCAGATCATAGACATAACCCAGCCTGGCTTTGGCAAAATCTGTGATGGCATCCCGGGTTTTATCACTCAGACCAACCGGGCGACAGATACGGATGTTGTAGGGCTCGTATTTTCGTAACGGCACCTGGATCACACCCTGGGTCAGATCAGCTTCTATCATCGACGGCACATCGGGATCGCATTTGTCCGCGCCCACGTACAGACAGGCATGCGACCAGGTGGATTGTGTCAGGTACTTTATCGCCGTGCTGATACGGCTGTTGCCGTCCACCAGCACGATGTCCGCCGGTTGCAGGGTATCCATAACCTCCTCCAGGGATGTACGACTCAGTCGCTCATAACCCGGACGGGGCTTGCTGAGATAGTTGGCCAGACCGCGGCCGATTGCTGAAAACAGAGGATTCATGATGTCCTTTTTGTTGTCGGAGAACTACTGAAAGTGGATGTTACTGCTTACGCGTCCTTTTTGCACCGGCACCGCCATATCTGGTCAGCCGGCTATTCCGCTGATAAGCTCTCAATCATTTGCCCGTCCAACGTCAAGGAACTGAACATGCCAGCAATCACGAAGGACGAATCCATCCTCTGGACGGCCCTTTTCGAACAGTCAGGTGATGCTATGGTTGTGCTGCGACAGGATGGCAGCGTGTACCGGGCGAACCGTCGGTATGCCGAAATGCTTGGTTATACACCCGATGAAATGAACGCACTGTCTGTGTGGGACTGGGATACCCGGTTCAGCAAAGAAGTACTGCTGGAGATGCTGGTAGCTGTTGACAATTCAGGCGCCCATATTGACACTCAACAGCGCCGCAAGGACGGCACTTTTATCGAAGTAGAACTGAGTAATAACGGAGCCGAATACAAGGGTGAAAAACTGGTCTTCTGTATCGTCCGGGATACCACTGCACGCAACGCCACCGAGAAGAATCTGCGGCAGAGTGAAGAAAGACTCCAACGTATCGCCTCCCAGATACCCGGCGCTTTGTATCAGTATCGGATAGCGCCGGATGGTACGCGCAGCTTCCCTTATTTCAGTGAAGGCATCATTGCGTTGGGCGGGCTCACATTGGAGCAGTTGTCCGGAAGCGATACGGACCCCGTCATGTCGCGCATACTTCCCGAGGATGCGGTGGACATTGAAACCAAAGCCCAAAAGTCCGCCAGCGCTTTGACCCAGTTTCATACAGAATTCCGAATTCGCCATGGCGATGGATCCATTCGTTGGATAGAGGCGCGCTCCACGCCTGCAAAGGAAGCAGACGGCAGCATTCTCTGGACCGGAATCCTGCTGGACATTACCCAGCGTATGGAAGCTGAAGAAAAAGTGCGGACAATGGCCATTACCGATGGCCTCACTGGCATCAACAACCGACAGGAGTTCAGCCGGTTGCTGGATAAGGAAATTGAACGGGCAATCCGCTACAACACCCCACTCACGCTTGTCATGTACGATCTTGATCACTTCAAGCTGGTTAATGACCGCTTTGGACATGACACCGGAGACGATGTGCTGCGCACGGTCGTCAAACTGACCAATGACAATATCCGCAGCACCGACTTTCATGGCCGCTGGGGTGGTGAGGAGTTTATGGTACTGCTGCCGCAGACCACACTGGAGGCAGCCCTTGATGTTGCCGAAAAATTACGCCTGGCAGTCGCCGGCCACCAGTTCAGTCATGTCGGCACTGTCACCGCCAGTTATGGCGTCGCGGAACTGGCGCCCCAGGAAAATGCCAGGTCATTGGCTCAACGTGTTGATGAGGCACTTTACCGGGCAAAGGACAGGGGCAGGAACCGGGTAGAGGTGTATGAAGCCTGATTATCGCTGGAGTATGGTAGCCATACCTATGAACAATCCAATTTGTTACATCGTATCTCAGGTCAGGGTTGGCTGCAGCTCTATATCCGGGATAAGGCGCTTTCCCAGACTTATCACATCATCTGTGCCATAACCCGCTTTGTCGTAAAAGTTCAGGACTTTTTTATTGGTGACACGAACAACAATATTGAGTTTTGGACAACCCATGGCAACAAGAAGCTCTTCGAGCTTCGCCATTAAAAGCTTTCCATATCCCTGCCCCTGATGGCGTGGCGAAACGGCAAGATAAAACACAGATCCCCGGTGCCCGTCGTACCCACCCATAACAGATGCAATGACTTCTCCTTCCAGTTCGCCAACCAGAAACAGCTCAGGCTGAACAGCAAGCTTTCTGGTGATATCCAGATCCGGATCATTCCATGGACGAGTGAGATCACAGGCACTCCAGAGTTCAATTACTGCTTTTCTGTCGGATTCTGTAAATGTGCGAATGATCAATTTCGGAAAACCTCCAGGTTAATTGCGTATGTATCTGCCGTCAGAATATCCCGTTGGTGTTAACGGGTGACCAACCAGCGGCACAGGATCAACCAAAACTTTTCACTCATGAGTTTCTTCGGGAATCAGCGGCAAAAGATCAGTAACGCCGACATCCCCACCCGCTTGAGACAACAAAGTGGACACCTGACCCCGATGATGAGTCTGATGGTTAAAAAAATGCAGAATCAGATACGAAAACCGTTTGTTGACCGCAGCCCCTTTGAGTCGGGAGTAGCTAATAACAGAATCCAGATCACCTTCGGTTAACGCACCTGTCCAGTCGACAATCTGCCGGTCCAGCCAGTAACGGTGCTCGGTCAGACTCGCAAAATCATCAAAAATCATCTGATCCAGGGCAGTCGGGTTTGGAATACCAGCGACCTCACGCAACGAGACCGAACAGGAGGGATGTGAGGCAAACCGCTTTAACCAGATGGTATCCGCCACAACGATATGATTGAGCGTGCCCACAATAGAGCCAAAAAATGCACCACGATCTTTCATCAGATCTGTTTCGTTCAGACGCCCTGCCGCTGCGTAAACTTTCAGATTCATGGACTGATTGTACGCTGCAAGTAATTCAAAATGATGTGTCAGGCCCATCGGCATTCCCGTTCAGATATAATACCGCACCCCAGCCACAAAAATGCCCAGTAAACCAACACAGCTCACAGCAAACGCCACACTTCGCAGCAATTTCAGGTTTGCATAATAGAACACCATATGAGCAACCCGGCCAATGAAGTAGACCAGGGAAAAACCATTTACCCAAGCGGCATCGGCTGCAGAAAAAATGGCGAACAAGACGAACAAGATAAAAATACCAACACTTTCATTACTATTGGCAAACGCACGACTGGCACGAAACAAAAGACTGTCATGAGTTTGCTCAACGGCAACACCGGGCGGGTGTCCGGTCTTGATACTCACCACATCGGCAACAAGAAGTTGCAGAAAAAACAGTAATCCAGAAACCCCCAGCACAATAATTGTTGTTGCATACGGCTCAAAAATTTCCATCTGTTGCCCTCCCGATATCTTTACCCCGTAAACTCCGAATTAGCTGGCAAATCTTCCTGCTCCGGCGTCCTGTCCGCCGCAGAAGCTCGATATTCCGACTCCGACAACATAATACCCAGTTTCTGCCACTTATCCATACTTTCCGGCCAATTAGCGCCCACCCGTTCCAGATGTGCAGCAATGGTTTCCGGTCGCCGGCGCCCCAGTCCCAGCTTGCGCAGCCGCGCGTCCAGTCGCAGATACTGCCGCATGGCCGGCGACAGTTTCTGCCGCGCCTGACGACCACTCCATGTTGCCCGCAATCCCACCGCCACCAGTAATGCAGCCAGCAACCAGACTGGCAGATTGCCCATACCCTGCCCGTCCAGCCAGTCGCTGAGATCTTCGGTGCGCAGGTTGCCTTCGTTGTCATACATGCTCAGGTTCCAGCCGTACTGCAGGGCGTCCAGTGAGTTGCGAACGCTCTGGTAGCCGGGAATGGCAGCCAGTTGCAGGCGCAGACGGGTATCGCGGTCCACGTTGTTTTCCGCTGTGCTGGTCAGGGAGGCCAGCCAGGCATCGATGCCCAGGCGGATGCGCTCCGGGGCAACCTGTGCGGTGGGATCCAGTTGTACCCAGCCGCTGTCGGGGAACCACGCCTCTACCCAGGCGTGCGCATTGTATTGGTAGACAGTCCAGTGGCCGGTGATCGGATTAAAATCGCCACCCTGATAACCGGCAACCACCCGTGCCGGGATGCCAGCGGCTCGCAACGTAAAGGTCAAGGCGCCGGCATAGTGTTCGCAGAATCCCTCGCGGGTATTAAACAGAAAATCGTCAACGCTGTTCTCACCGTTGGCTGCGGGTGTAAGTGTGTAGAAAAACGCTTCCTGGTTGAAATGGCGCATGACTGCGTCGGCAAATGCGCGATCATCGTTATATTGTGAGCGCAACGTGTCGACCCACTCGCGGGTATGCGGATTACTGTTGGCGGGCAGTGCCACATTAACCTGACGGGTCTCGTCACTGAGTGTCAGTTCAGCCGGTGGCGGAGTGGAGGTGACCGGGTACCGCACGCGCTGACGTATCATGTCTGCCGTGACCAGCATGCCGCGGGTATCGCGAAAGGTCTGTGGACGCCAGGCGTAGGCCTGATGCAGGCCATACAGCCAGAACTGACGCATCGGTTCCAGCGTCACCAGATAGGTCAGCCGCCGTGACTGTGGCACCTCGTCAGGCACCGGGTTCAGATCAAACTGCAGGCGATTGGTACGCGACCAGGTGCGCCCGTCAAAGTCTTCCATCACCAGGCCGCGCCAGTAAAGATCGGCTGGCTCCAATGGCGATTCATCATCGTTAAAGCGCACACGCATGGCCAGGCTGGAGTCGTTGACCAGTTCGCTGACCGAACCGGGGGTCATGGTGTCGCTGATACCGGTCGACGCACGGCTGGGAGACCCCCGATCCGACCAGCGTGCACCCACCGCCAGCATCAACAGCACAATCACCAGCAGAATTGGTGTGGCCAGCAACACCTGGCGCAGCGCACTGCTGAGCTGGACCATACTGTTGGCGGTGGGGTTACTGTGCATACGCATCAACAGCAGCAGACTCAATCCCAGAAAGTACGCGCCCGCCGCCCAGGAGTCGGCATAACTCATGGCAGCAAACAGCAGAACAAAGGCAAAGGTGTGCCAGCGCAGTATCAGGCTGATCAGACAAGGGAGGATCAACCACCAGGCCTGGGTCTGCAGCGGCGGCAAAATCAGCGCAATGGCGGACATCAATGTGGCGGGTATCACCAGATCCGGGCCATTGGCTGATGTATTCACACCCATAGCGCCAACGCCTGTAGCATTTTGTGTTTGTGGGCCTCGCCCTGCCCCGGCCTTACCGGCACAGCACCGGGCAGCTCCAGCCCTACAGCCTGATGCCGACGGCTTAGCAACAGCACCTGAAAACACAGGCAGGACAATACGGCTTCAGGGTCACGACCTGGAAAGTGTCTGAACGCCAGCATAAACTGCGGTTCTGCCTCGCGCACAAACTGTTTGGTTTTAAGCCCCTGCCCACGCGCCAGTGATTGCCAGGCAATGCGCCGTCGACTGTCGCCTGACTGATAATCTCGCAAGCCGGTAAAGTCATCCACGCCGGTCTGCCGCGACAGCCGCTGCTGACCGGGCGCATTAGCTGGCGATTGCACAGCGGCCGGTGGCAGTGCACAGATGTGCGGCTGCGGATACACCAGACAGCGCATGGCCAGATCCGGCCTGCACCAGGCCTGCCACAGGCCAATCGGGTAGCGGGTTCGCAGCGTCATTCTGGGCGCACTGAGCATGCCCCGTTGGGTGGCAGGCGTAGTCAGATTGATTGTTACTTCTGCTCCCGGGGGCAGCGAAACCAGCTGCAGGGCATCATTGCTGAATCCCAGCCACAGGTCCTGATGACCACGACGCTGACCTGCGGCGTTTATCCTGACGCTGAACTGTGCCGTGTCGCCCACAAAACAGCGTTGAGCTGGCAAATCTGATTCTGCATCGTGTGCCTCCAGCCTCAGCCCGCTCAGGTTGCGATAACACAGCACCAGACTCAGCAGAAACAGACTCAGCATCAGCGAGGACAACAGTAATGTGACGGGATTACGCTCGGCAATGGCAATCACCAGCACAACAATGGCGCCCAGACCAAACAGCGCTCCCCGCGCGGTGGGCAAAATGAAGATGGTTTTTTGACTGAGCTGCAGACTGGCAACTGCCGGAACCCGGCGCGCCAGCCAGCGGGTCTGACGTTTAGACCAGTATGCCTGCCAGTGCTGCCTCAGACCGACAATACGTTGACGGAGTCCAGTATCCATTGCGCCAGTGTCCTGTGACCCTCATTGGATTTATCAGCCTGTTCTACAACCATATCCACCCGGTCACCGGCGCTCAGACGATGATCAGCCACGGCCGCAAATACAGCCTGAACATCATCCGGGGTCACATAATCACGCCCGGCCATCAGGGCATAACAGCGCGCTGCACGTACGATGGCCAGACCGCCACGCGGTGACAGACCTAGGTGAATGCGCGGTGATTGTCGACTGAAATCGATCAGTCGCTGCACATAGTCCAGTACAGCATCACTGAGCTGCACCCGGGTCAGTTGCTGCTGCCACTGTTGCAGATCGGCAACCGACAGGAAAGCTTCCACCGGCTGTGGTTTCAGTCGCCGATCTGGCTGCGCCAGCAACTGGCGTTCAGCTGCGGTATCCGGATATCCCAGCGACAGACACATCAGAAACCGGTCGGTCTGTGATTCGGGCAAGGGGTAAGTGCCGGCCAGTTCGGAAGGGTTCTGGGTGGCGATGACAAAAAACGGTTCAGGCAACGAACGGGTTTCACCATCCAGCGAGACCTGCCCCTCTTCCATGGCTTCCAGCAGAGCACTTTGCGTGCGCGGCGTGGCGCGGTTGATCTCATCAGCCATCAGTACCTGGCAGAAAACCGGCCCTTCATGGAAATGAAACTCGCCCGTGGAAGGATCAAACACAGAGCCGCCCAGAATGTCGGCTGGCAGCAGATCGCTGGTGAATTGTATGCGGCGGAACGACAGGCCCATCACACCGGCCAGAGCGTGGGCCAACGTGGTTTTGCCCATGCCAGGCAGGTCTTCCAGCAGCAGGTGTCCGTCGCTTAGAAGGCAGCACAGGGCCAGACGTATCTGTTCGTCCTTGCCCAGCACGGCGCGATTGATCTGCGTGAGGGCTGTCTGAATACTGGTGTGAACGGCTTCTTGCATCGGGTGTGTTTCTCCGTCATTTTCCGGAGTGTATCCCGAATCAGCGCATCAGTGCCAACATCACTGAGATGCGCCGGGACCTGAAGTAGTGTGGTCACCGGCGCAGTCTTTCAGAAAGCGTCCTGCTTCAGTCCAGCGTGAAATCAATTTCGTCGCCATTCACCACAACAAGATACTCACCCGCAGACAATCCCTTCACGTCCAGAGGCAACGTGATCTCGAATGGGTCTGTCACCTGTATACAGGCCACCAGTGTCTGCAGCGGCGTCTCACCAATAACCACAAAGAAGGTGTTGCCTTTGCGGGTGACGGCGGTATTCAGCTCAACGCAGGGTGTGGACTTATAACCGGCTATGCCCAATTCAACCTCGACAGGATTTGTCTCAATCACTGCAACGGACAACTCTTCAACGTAGGCAAGCTGTTTTTCCACCGCATCAACAACCCTGAAGTCACCATTGGGTTCCATGGCAAGACGTACCTGCTGATAATAGCGGGTCTTGTCCCCTTCCATCACAATGGCATCATTGATAGTCAGTTCATTGTCCAGATACAGCACGCCGTCCGCCTGAGCATTGGCTGACTGCAGCACTCCCACCAGCAGGCCGGTAACCAGCACCTGCAGGCCAAACATTTTTACGATCTTCAAATTCATGTTACTCACCTCACACATACTGCGTTGATTCACTTCCCGGCACAATTGCCGGAAATTGAGTGTATTGTGCATCGCTCACTTCATGTTGGCTGTTGGAGACTTGTATAAAAACTGTGACTAATTGTACGGCCAGTGCAGGACAAAACTGGCCCCATGGGCTTGTCTGTTTTCGACATGGATATTGCCACCGTGACGCTGCAGAATGCGGCGCGCAATGGCCAGACCCAGCCCGTAACCACCGGATTGCCGGTCTCGACTGGTGTCGAGTCTGGCGAAGGGTTCAAAAATACTTTCCCGGGAGCCTTCAGGAATGCCGGGGCCATCATCACTGATACAGACAAACACTTCTGCGCCTTCCTGTTTACAGGTCACGACCACCTCTTTATCCGCATAACGCAAGCAATTACGCATGACATTGTGCAGGGCACGCGCCAGCAGGTCCGGGTTGAAACGCACTTCCAGAGTATCGCTTTCAGCCGGCACCTGCAGACGGACAGGAATCTGTGAATCAGCGTACCGGGCCAGTTGTCGCTGCAGCCATGTGTTGATATCGACAGCGTGCAATTGCAGCTGCAGGTTGTCCTCACTGAGTTTGGCGTAGGACAACATCTCGTCAATCAGCGCTTCCAGTTCCTGTACATCTGTTTTCATGGCATTGATGTGTTCGGCCAGACGTTGCGCATCGTGAATTTTGGGAATCATCTCCAGACCAAACTTGAAACGCGCCAGTGGTGTTCTCAGCTCATGGGCAACCGCATTGGTCAGCTCGCGATGCGCCGTGACCAGATACTGTATGCGTTCGGCCATTTTGTTGAAGGATTGCGCTACCGGCAAAATGCTGGAATTTTCGGCAACTGATACCCGGGTGTGAAAATCATCGCGTCCGAACTGGCTTGCCGCAAAACGTAGCGAACTCAGATCACGGTAGAACGGCCTGCCCCAGAGAAACAGCAGCAAGGCAACCAGAAAATAGTAGCTGACAATGACACTGGTTTCGATAATTGCAGCAGAATCAGCTTGATCAGGCAGCGGGCCCAGCGCAATGATCTGCCCTGTCGATAGTATCATTTTGTACAGAATTTCCCGTGACTCACCGTCACGATAGGACTCCACCTGCCCGTTACTCAGTGTTGCCAGGAAAGCCTGCTGGCCACCCATGTCTGCGGCTTCGTACAACCTAACCGGCAGAGTCAATGCACTCTCCAGTTGCGAAGACAGCGCAGCAAAATTGGTGGCGACATCTGCAGGACCGGCACCTGGATCTGCTCCGGGCTCAGTCAGCAGCAATTCGATCAGTGCAAAATCGGCAGCATAGCGCTGGACACTGGTCTGCTCATTGGTCGGGAGCATCCAGAGCAACAGACTGTCCAGCGCCAGCGCAATAATCAATATGCCTGCTGCAATAACGATATAGGAACGCAGAAAAAACCATGACGACAGCCGGCTATTCACGAGCCACCCGCTCCCAGGCATCCACAACAAACAGATAACCCTTGCCCCAGATGGTACGAATCCGAAAGGGTTGCTCCGGATTATCGTGCAGTTTTTTGCGTAGCCTGGATATCCGCACATCGACCGTACGATCCAGGCCATCGTATTCAATACCACGAATCGTGTTATAGATTTCGTCTCTGCTCAACACGGTACCTGCATGCTGCGCCAGCAAACCCAGCAGTTCGAACTCCTGCGTTGTCAGGTCAACTTCCAGGCCGTCCAGTAATACCTGATGAGACTGCAGATTCACCTGCAACTGACCAAACACCAGCACCTCATTCGCCGGAGGCTTCTGCGCGCCCTGTGTACGTCGTAGCAATGCCCGCAAACGTGCCAGCAGAACCGGCGGCTCTATTGGTTTGGTAACGAAATCGTCTGCGCCCAGCTCCAGCCCCATGACATGATCAATATCGCTGCTCTTGGCGGTGAGAATCAGAATGGGGCCAGCGAAAGTCTTGCGCAGCTCTGTACACACCTGCAAACCGTTCATGCCAGGCAGCATCAGATCAAGAATCACGATATCCACCTTGCTGGCATCAAAGCTGGCAACCGCCATACCACCCTGATGCTGCACCGTCACACTGAAGTGTTCCTGTTGCAGATAATCGCGCACCAGGCTTGCCAAACGGACATCGTCTTCAATCAGCAAAAGCCTTACTGGCGATGAGCCTGTTTCAGCAGAACTGCCTGCCCCTTTATGAAATTCAGACATCAGAAAATGCTCCAGGCGTGACGACGGCGCCGGCGTGTATCGCGCAGATCCCGTTTGATGACAGGTATCTCAACTTCGCTCAATATCTGATTGGTTTGCGCATCCAGCAACTGCACACTGACGTTTTCCTCACGCGATACCGACACAGAAAATTCCCCCTGCTGTTGTGCCTGCCAGCAGTGCAGCGCTTCTGCCTGCTCGGGGAACTTCAGGCAGACACTGATATCGCTGACGGCCGTCCATGACACCAGCATCTGCATCGAGCAGACTTGTTCACCAGGTGTCATAACACATATTCGCGGTTGTGCGCTGAGGGTGACATATTCTTCAACTGATGTTGCCAGCGCAAACGTGGGGGCACAAATCCACAGTAAAATTGCGCGCGATAACCACACAGGCACGCAAAGCGCCACAGTCCGGCAGGCCGTGTCCGAATTTTTCCCGCTCCCTGTGAAAATTTTCAACATTGTTCCGCAGGATTATTTGAATTGGTAATATAGGCCAAGAAACGCCGTATTCACGATGCCTCGCTCGATAATGGGACTGCGCCGGATGGATTTCCCCAGGTATTCCCGTTCCAGAACACCGACTACCCGCCACCGATCGCTCAGGGAGCGGCTGGCGGAAATTCGAACCACACTGTTGATACTGGACTTACCTGTGTACGCCGGTCGGCCATCAATCATCTCTCGCGGGCGCACACCGTAGTAGTAGTCTACAAGATCGCGGCTTTTCCATTCCGCACCCAGGGTGAGACTGAATTCACTCTTCAATGTTATCCAGGGATAAGAATACGCAAACCACGCTGATTGTCCGCGATGGGTGCCGCTGACATCAGTCAGAACTTGTGCCTGCAGGTCTCCCCATTCACTGATGTAGAGCATTTCAAGACCCGAATTTACTGCAAAATCACGCTCAGGCAGCGATGTATCCAGGTCCTCAAAGATGATTTCTTCCAGCTCGGCTGTATTGAGTGATTCAAGATCCGGGGCCTCACCGCCTGCAATACCCGGAAACATGATGCCCTTGTCCTCGGCAATCTGCCTCAGGCTGAAGATGTCCAGCCCGGAACTGCCGTTGCTCAGGTGACTGTAATAGTTACGTTCATTATTAAAGGTCAACAGGGCATGCGCGGAGAACTGAGCAGTTTGCCTGAGCGTCAAACCGATATCGCCATTGTCGAAGAACCAGCGTTCCCCATACCATGCCAGATCAACGATCGCGTTCAGGTTCAGGTCGTCAGAGGCAACAAATGGATTATTGCGCCGCCCATGCCCCACCGCAACGCCGACTGACCATGCACTTTCCTCAGCACCGGTAATTTGTCCGTCGCTCTGTTGCGCTATAACCGGCAATGTCAGGCACAGGCAAAACAAAGTCACTAAGCGAACAGACAGGCACCATAATCCCGGGGCAAAGGTTCGATTCAGAGACAGGCAGTGGGTCGGATTCGGAGTCAAGATCACTCTCTCGCGGGTTTCTCAAGGTCTGAAGCAGAAGTTTACCCGCCACACACAACGGAACTTGTATTGTTTTTGACGTTAAATTGTAAACAAATGTAATACATCTGCTGTACGGCGTTCAAATGCCTGCACTTATGATCACGCCTGCAAGTATGCCGGGAGAAAGTGCCAGCAACAGAACACCAAGCAGCCATAATGAACGCCATATTGAGAACCACGAATTTTGCTTCATTCTCACAATAACCGCAAATATCACCCCCTTGACCAGGGTATTGGTGACTGAGGCAATCAGAATACCCATAGCTGCCACCTGCGGCGCAATTTCTCCTTGCGCCATTTTCGCCAGGGACAAGGTAATCGCATCCACATCCATCAAGCCCGAGACCACAGCCAGAATGTAAACCCCGCTGTCACCAAGCCAGTCCGTCAGTGCCCTGGTAAGCAGCAGGATAACCGCCAGCAACGAACCAAATTTGATAGCCGTGGAAAGTTGCAAGGGATTGGGCAGCTTCATCTCCAGTGACAGATCCGTCGGGGCCTGTTGGTGATGACGCCAGAAAATGCCTGCGGCCACGATCAATCCTGCAAACATGAGCAGCAATGGCAGCCACAACAGTGGCAAAAGCGCGGCGTTGACAACCGACACCTCAATAATCACCCGCACGAACATAATACTGGCTGCCACCAGTATGCCAGCCACAAACAGGTGTTTGTTGTTGTGTTGCCGGCTAAAATTTGCCAGCGTAACTGTTACCGCCGTGGATGACGCCATGCCACCGGCTATGGCAGTAATTAACGTGCCCAGCCGGTGTCCGGTCAGTTTGATGGCAATGTAACCGGCAAATGAAAGGCTGCAGATCAGCACCACCATCCACCAGATCCAGTAGGGATTAAGCGCACCCCAGGGGCCATAACCCTGATCCGGCAGCAGCGGCAGAAGGACCACAGATATCAGTAACAGCACTACACTGGACGAGAATTCTTCCTGGGTCAGTTTTTCCAGCCAGCGGTGAAGCGCCCGTTTGTACCCCAGCAGTGCGACCACCACGGTGGCTACGCCGAGCGCTGGCAGTTGCTGACCACCTGCCGCCCAGGCGGACAACAGAAAAGTCAGCAGCATGGCAAAGGCAGTGGTGGTTCCGCGGTCCTGGTTGCTCTTGAAATCCAGCACATGGGCAACAATCACCAGCATGGCAACGGCCAGAAAGACCCCAACTATCAGCAACTGACCAAACTGCTGGCCAGCGATGACTGACACTCCGCCCAGGAGGCCGATAATGCCAAAGGTGCGTAGCCCTGCCACGCGGGTACCTTCACCGTCTTCGCGGCCGCTCCAGCCACGTTCCGAACCAATTAACAGGCCAATCGCCAGGGCGGCGAGCAATTTCAGAGTCAGCTGATATTCCAGATCCATAGGTCAAAGTATCTCTGCAACCAGAACTTGTCCAGCTTCATGGAAGGCGGGCCGGCGAGCGCCCTTCTTCCTGTCAAAATTTCAGGCACATACTGACCCGGCCACGCAACCCTGCCGCCTGTTCCTGCAGGAGTTTCTCTCTCAGAGCCTCGCTGGCGTTCTCCGGACTTAAGACTTCAAAGCCCATCCGCTGGTAAAACGGTGCATTCCAGGGCAGTTCAGCAAACGTTGTCAGCGCAAGGCGTGCATAACCGGCGTCTTTTGCCCAGTGCGCGACAGTGGTAATCAATGCCCGGCCCAACCCCTGTTGCTGGTAGTCCGGGTGTACATCCATTTCCACAAGGAATGCATCCGAACCCAGCGTTGAGGCCAGCGCAAAACCAACCGGTTGCTGTTCATAGCTGCTACCAGTTGTGCTGATCAGCGCCACCCACAAGCGCCCTGCCTGCTGTGCACTGGCCAGATCAGCCAACGAGGTAACCTCATTTTTCAGTATTTCAGGCAGCAGGTCTGATGGAAACAGTGCCGCCGCTGCGCGTTCAATTGCTGGCAATGGCGAGAGATGTTCCGGTGCCGCCTTGACTATGGTTGGCGTTATGCCTGGCGGTGTCGTCGGCATTTTTTAATGATGTCCTGAAATGACCAGACTGTGTCAGTCGTCCTGTGTAAACTTGCCTTTCAATCAGTGTACAGGAGCCCGGCAGTGCTTCTCAATCCAGATGAATACGAACAGGCCAGACAGACGCGTGACCCGCATTTTGACGGGCGCTTTTTTGTTGGTGTACTGACAACAGGCATCTACTGCCGACCCGTATGCCCCGTCCGTATACCAAAGAAGGAGAATATACGGCTGTACAGCTCAGCGGCAGCTGCGGCTGAGGCGGGCTTTCGGCCCTGCCTGCGCTGCCGGCCAGAGTCATCCCCTGGTACACCGGCTTGGATGGGAACCTCCCATACTGTATCGCGCGCCCTGCAATTGATTGCCAATGGAGCGCTCAACAACGGATCTGTACAAGACCTGGCCCTTCAACTGGGCGTCAGTGGCCGGCAACTCACTCGCCTGTTTGACAAACATCTGGGTGTATCACCGCTGACGGTTGCCAATACGCAGCGCCTGCATCTGGCAAAAAAGCTTATCGACGAAACAACACTGTCGATGACCGAGATCTGTTTTGCTGCAGGATTCAGCAGCGTGCGACGCTTCAACGCCGTATTCAGGCAGGTTTACGATCGATCACCAATGTCCTTGCGGAAAAATACGGTTGCCAGCGCGGTGCCGGCACCGAACCAGGGCATCCGGATTCGACTGAGCTTCCGCCCGCCTTTCGACTGGCGCACCATGCTGGCTTACCTGGCCAGACGGGCAATTCCGGGCGTAGAGCATGTAACAGATTCCACTTATTCCAGAACCATCATGCCAGATGGCAAAGCTGGTGAACTGTCAGTGTGCTTCAGTGACAACAGCAATACCCTGCTACTCACAATACACCACGAGCACACACGTTTCCTCTACCAGATTGTTGAGCGCGTACGCATCATGTTCGACCTGAAGGCGGTGAGTACGGAAATAGAGAACTTTCTGTCCAACGATCCGTTTCTGCGACCCGTGGTTGCCGCCAATCCGGGCATCCGGGTACCTGTCGCCTGGGACGGATTCGAGGGAGCAGTGCGGGCAATAATCGGTCAACAGGTGTCCGTCAAAGGTGCCACGACGCTTGTATCACGGTTTGCAGTTGCCTGCGGCACACCTTATCAGTCTGCGATAAACCCGGCACTGAATCTGATATTTCCTCTACCGCAGGCCGTCCTTGAGGCGCCACTCTCAGGCCTTGGTCTGACGACACGACGCATCGATGCGATAAAACAGCTCTCTGCTGCGGTATGTGCCGGTGAATTGCATTTCGATGGCAGCATGGCAACCGCGCAGTTTGTCGAGCGCATTACCCGGATTAGCGGTATCGGTCCCTGGACAGCGCAATATATTGCCCTGCGGGCGCTCAACGACCCGGATGCTTTTCCGCATTCAGACCTGATTTTATTACGTGCTGCCGCTGCAGATGACGAGACGTTGACGCCGGGACAATTACTGGCAAAGGCGGAACGCTGGCGTCCGTGGCGAGCTTATGTGGTGATGTTGCTGTGGCGGCACTATGCGACAGCTTCTACCCGTGACTGAAATACCCGGAGATAACACATGACTGTCTACTACAGCCTTCTGACAAGCCCCGTTGGTGATCTGCTGCTGGCAGGTGATGGCAATGCCTTGCACCTGGTCGGTTTTCCTACCGGCAAACGCTCTGCCGTCAGACAGAGTGACTGGTTGCGCAATGACGCTGTGTTTATGGAGGAAAAACGCCAGCTCACTGCCTATTTTAATGGCGAACTAACGGAGTTCACGTTGAAACTGTCACTTCAGGGTACGGATTTCCAGAAATCGGTATGGAACGCTTTGCGCGCTATCCCCTACGGTCAGACCTGCAGCTATGGAGACATCGCCCGGCAGATAAACAGGCCAAATGCATACCGCGCTGTGGGAGCAGCAAACGGGCAGAACCCGCTACCCATCATCATTCCCTGTCATCGGGTCATCGGCAGCACCGGCAAACTGACAGGTTTCGGCGGAGGCCTGCCCACCAAGGAAAAACTGCTGGGATTGGAACAGCGCGTCAGGACTGCTTCATCTTCGACAGCTCATCATTAAGATCATAGGATTTGTCGGTGACGATACGCTCAAGCACAGCCAGCCGCTGTTTGACATTATCCAGTTCACGCTGAACGGAACTGTCGCTGATGTCAGTGACCTTGGTGTTGAGCTTGGCCATGCTCTTGCGGTACTCAAAGAACTGGGTAATCAGTACTATCAGGACGATAAAAAACCAGAAGTTGTCGAATAGGTTCATGCGGGGACTCCCTGTTGTAGTTGATTGTGCTCAGGCATATGGTAAAACAATTTACACAAAAAAAACGGGCCAACATTGCCTGTTGACCCGTTTTTTTCAGAGCAACGCTAACGTCGCCCGATTCCTCAGAACTCGAACTGCAATCCCAGACGTACCTGCCACAGCGACTGCGTTTCCTGCAGATCACTGATGCTTCGCGGATTGAAGCGCTCAAACACATACTGGCCCTGAGCGTTCAATGACTGAGTCACAACATCCGGTGAGAAGAACTGGGCATCATACTGATGTCCCCATTTGTCATTGAGCAGATTCAGAATATTGTAAACCTTCAGGTACACCCGTCCACGGGCGCCTTCAAAGAATGCAGGTAATTCCTGATCGAGTCGCAGATCCATACGCGATGTCCAGCGTGAGTATTGATCATTACGAGTAGCAAATCCCTGACTCAGACCATTATCGTCAATGAACTGCGAGAAAGCGGCCACATCAAAGTTCGGCCCTACTACAACGTTGGGGTCATTCGGACCAGGTACGTACAGCAGGTGGCGGCGGTTGCCGCTGTTGGATCCTTCCAGCCCACGACTGCTCATGACATAACTCTGTGGCTGCCCTTTCGCGCGGAACCACTGAGCTGTCACACGGGTTTCATAACCAGGCAAAAATTCCTTGCCAAAACTGACACGTGCAGTAAACCTGTGCGGCGACTCGTAGTTTGATGTGCCAGAAGTCGGATTGTTGAGATCATACAGCGCCAGGTTGGAGAAATTGGAACCAGCCACTGATGAAGTCATCGGGCTGACATCCTCTGCCTGCGTATAGGCGTAGCCGAATGTCCAGTCCAGACCCCAGTCGTATGTCTGCTTAGCCAGCAATGACATTGAATGACTTTCGGGAGATTCACCGGAATTGGTCAACATGAAATTGCTTTGACCGCGCACGTTGGCGTAAATCGGCTGCCCTGCTGTGGTAGTACCCACTACATCCTGGGCAACATCCACATAGTAGGCCGGATCATTCTGCTTTGAGTAAAGATAGTCTCCTTCCAGAATTGTTCCCGTCGGCAAGGTATACGTGGCACCCAGTGCAAACTTCCATTCTGAGGGCTGCTCATAGTCAGGATCGATCAATACCAGAAAGCTGTTGGAAGCGTTGGATGCTGTTGTGGCTGCCACTTGATCTTTCAGCGCCTGAGGCACATCGTATCCCGGGCGTTGACTGCCACTCAACACGTAGTCAGTCAGCACAGACTGATTGCTGTTATTACGATCACGTACCTGCACATTGGACAGACCGTCATTACTCCATGCATTGGAGATCCACACATTGGGATTTCCTCCAGAGTACAGACCCAGGCCACCACGAACAGTCAGGTTGTCCATTGCGTCCCAGGTAAAGCCCAGACGCGGCATCAGCAAATCCACACCATCGATATTAACGTCATTGCGCAGACCGCCATTTAGTGTCGTAAATGCCTGGTTGAATGCTGGATTGTCATCACTGCTAAACCAGTCATAACGAAGTCCTGCCACAATAGTCAGGTTGTAGTCATAGAGACGGAATTCATCCTGCGCGTACAGCGTATGAAGCACGTTACTGAAACTGGCTGCTGCATCTGCGGCGTTATTGGTACCGCCACCGCTGCCATAAAAAATGTCGGTCGGTATACCCAGTTCAAAGTGGTCAATGCCGGTCAGGCCGCAATTGGGGTCACTCTGGCGACCAAGCGCCGTCAACCCGTCACACGATGCCGGGTTATTGGCTGACAGATCTTCAAAACGATACTCACCACCTCGCGCATGCTGCACAAACTGATTGAAGATTGCCAGATCCTCCCGCTCGTAACCGGCAGTGATTACGTGATCGCCCAGCAGATACTCTGCGGTGAATTTAAGGTAGTCGGATTCAGTGTTCAGACGGTTCGCCTGACGGGAATCGTCGGCCCCCAGATAGACCGTGTTGCTGCCCATGAAGATCTGGAATTCAGCAAAATCAAGGGGTCCTACAGTAACCTGTGAGTCATCCATGGTGTTGCGGCTGATAAAAAGGTCAGTAGATAGAGCGCTGCTCCACTGCGAAGCCATTTTCAGCGTAAACGTTTCCGATTCTGCGCCTTTTTTGTAAAAATGATTCGCAAATGCAAACTGATTGCTGCTGGAGTCTGACGCACGATCTTCTATGCCGTCATAGAAATTGTAAATCAACGATGCATCATGTTGCTCACTGATATTCCAGTCCAGGCGCACCATATATTTCTCTTCTGTTTGCGCACCATCGCCAGCCATACCACCGGTGTCGTAGTCATAAACGGTTGACGCTATGGAATTGATTCGATCGAAATCGGTCTTGCTCAGCCAGGGACGCTCAACGCCATTGGACGATCCGGCAAACCCCTGAGCAATAAACTCCGGCGTTTCGGTTTCTTCATACGCCCCGTAGAAAAATACTCGATCCTCAAGCAATGGCCCACCAAAACTGAAACCGCGTTTTTCCTCGGTAAAATCCTGGCTCGGGAATTTCTGCTCTACACCATCCACAGTCAGTGAGTCACCACGCATATCCTGATCGTTGTATTCAAAAAATACTGTGCCGGACCAATCATTCGTGCCGGTCTTGGTTACAGCATTAATGTTACAGGCAGTAAAGCCCCCGTATGTCACGTCAAACGGCGCCAGTTCGACGGCAACCTGGGCAACCCCTTCAAACGGGAACGGCATGCCGGTTGCTGTTGAGTAGCCGTTGCTATTAAGACCGAACCGGTCGTTTTGACTGACGCCATCCAGGCTGATGCTGTTGAAACGCGGATGTTTGCCAACGCAATTGATCGCCGAGTCGGCATCCAGATTCATGCGTGGATCGTACATGAACACATCTTTGATATCGCGATCGAAGGCGACAGAGGTAGCCAGATCAAAAGCAGAGAACGTTGCCGCAGGACCGGAGGCCACTTCTACAGCGTTACCGGCGCGTCCGAGCACCAGCACTTCTTCCACCTGAGCACCGCCCAGATCAATGCTCAGGTTATAGATATCACCCAGCGAAATGGAGTCCACAACGACTGAGCGGCCGCCATTGACTGTCACACGATAGGGGCCACCAACTGGCAGATTGGTCGCATAAAACGCGCCTGAGTCGTTGCTTTGCAGTGTGCGAATGGCGCCAGTGCGGGTATCTTCGATTACGATTGTGGCGTTGGCTTGTGGGTTGCCGTCAGTGCCACTGATTCTTCCCCGGATAGCTGAGGTTGTGTCTTGCGCAAATACCGGTGCTGACAAACCCAGTCCGATCAGGACCGAGGTGACCAGCAGTTTCTTTTTCATGGATGTTTTTAACAAATACATTTGCACTCCCCTTGAGAGTAATGACTTCGAGGCTACTATAGTGACGATTCTTGTCAGTAAGATGAACAATTGATGTCACTTTTGTTACATTTTTGTGTCAGCCCTTTGTGCCCGAATTTCCAGGCATCTGTCTGTAATTGCGAACCAACCGGCGTAGTTGAACACGAAACTGCAACAACTGATCGCGAGACAGGGGCTCGGAACTACCATAAAGGGCATGATCAAGTGTTGCCTCACATTGCCGGATATCATTGGCTTGCTGCGGATAGAGCGTCGCCAGCCTTCTAAAATAACGGCCCGGCGCTTCACCCCGGTCACGGGCGACGCCCTTGCCAGCCATGTTTCTGAAAAACCTGTTCAGTTCTCTGGCCAGCGGATCCGTCGGCGGCCTGCCTCGCACCAACAGCAGCATTGCAAGCCCGGTTAACAGAGCAAGCAATATCAACACAACAATCGCCGGCAACCAGGCCATGCGCTGTTCACCAAACAGATCGCGCAGAAAATCCAGCTGGGCGCTTTCGTTATAACCCAGTACGCGAAGGTTCCACGCATATTCAAGCGCATCAAAACGCAGCCGCAGCGTATTCAGCCAGTCAACACTGGACAATGCCAATGCCAGGCCACCTTCCTGCTGGTTGGCCAGGGACTGCCGGTAGAGTTCAGTGGCACCCTGCTCAATCCGGTCCGGCGCAACCCAGGCAGTTGGATCAAAGTGTTGCCAGCCCTGCCCGTCAAGCCAGACCTCAATCCAGGCATGGGCGTTGTACTGATATACAATCAGATAGTCGTCAAAGCGGTTGTATTCTGCTCCCTGATATCCGACCACCATGCGTGCCGGCACCCCGGCCGCGCGCAGCAGAAAAACTGCCGCTCCGGCGTAGTGACCACAAAACCCCTGTTGACTGTCGAAAAGAAAATCATCAATGCTGTTGTCGGACATGGCGGGCGGCGTCAGGGTATATGCATAGCCCTGGGTACGGAACCGCCTCAGTGCTGCCAGCACCAGCGCCTGATCATCAGCATACTGGCTGCGCAACTCTGCTGCCAGCGCCCGGGTTCTCGGATTCAGATCGTCAGGTAGCTGAAGGGCGCGCTCACGCGCTCTGTCTGAAAGGGCCCGTTCGGTAACCATGCCCGGGAACGAGCGCACATCATAGCGAAGACGCTGCGTCAGCGGCCTGGCCGTGATCAGCGTGTTGTAGGTGTCCATGCCAACGCCAGGCTGTCGCACACGAGGCACATTGATGCCATACAGCCAGGTCTGATAAGTGGGTTCCAGTACAATATTGTAGTCCAGTGCTGGCGCATCGCCCGGCGGAGTCTGCAGTTCATTAGGGCGCAGCCAGCGTCCTTCGCTGCGTCGCCAGGTCTGCCCGTCAAACCTGTCCAGCACAACACCACGCCAATACATATCCTGTGGCAAAGGCGATGCACCGTCAAAACTGGCCCTGAATGCAATGTTAGCCGAACGGGCAAGTTGCGTGATATCCCCCGGCGTCATCTCATCACTGACACCTGTTTGAGTCACATTGCCGGGCAGCGGCACAGACCACAACGGTGCGATGCGCGGAAAAAATATAAACAGCACCAGCATCAGTGGCAGAGCCTGCAACATGAGCATGCCGCTCAACTTGATATTACGCAGGTGCCAGACCGATGGCTGTTCGCCCGACACCTCGCGATTCAACGACACCAGTGATGCCAGAATCAGCGCGATCACGCACAGGCTGTAGAGACTGATCAGCATCGTCTGTGTATAGAGAAACACACTCATCAATGTCAGAAAACCCAGGGTATTGACGATATAGATATCACTCTTGTAGCGCATTTCCAGTAACTTGAGTGCAACGCCACAAACCAGAAGACTGACAGTCACATCCATGCCCATACCCTGGCCACGAAACTGCACAAACGCCACAATGCTGACAGCTGACAGCAACATTGCCCGCACCAGCTTGCCGGGATAGGCCGCCCTGCCCAGAAAGATCAGCCAGCGCCAGCAAATTGCCATGGCACTCAGCAACATCACCCATAGCGGCAAGTGATTCAGGTGCGGCAGGACAATCAGCACCATGACGGCCAGCACCCAGAGCAGTGCTGCACGTGGAATAGCGCGATCTACTGCCATGTTGCCAGAACCTCCAACAGTTGTGCCCTGTGTAATGATCCTTGTGCGGGCGTTATGGTCATGCCAGGCAGACGCAGCCCGAATTCAACATCCAGCGCAGACAGACGCAGCACCTGATAACACAGGCAGGACAAGCGCTGTTCAGTATCCATGCCGCTGAAGCGATGCCAGTCAAGCATCACCTCGCTGCCAACCGGGTCTGTAAACTGTTTGGTATTTAAACCACGGCTTTTTGCCAGCGATTTCCAGTCGACCTGGGAAGGCGTATCGCCTGGCTGAAACGCACGAAGACCATAGTAGTCCTCAGAACCGCCAGCCACCGCGTGCTCCCCCTGCTGATCTCCCTGCCCGGTGAGCAATGGCATCTCGCAGGCCAGGGGCGCCGGGTATACCAGACAGGTCATATCCAGATCCGGTTGTGACCACGCACGCCACAGCCCAAGCGGATAGCTGGTTTCGACCTTCAGCCGCGGTAATCGAAAATGCCCCCTGCGCCGGGTGGTCAACGCCAGAAACAGTTCGGCAGGCCTGTCCGCAGTGACACGAGCCGCTTTAGTGTATTCAGCATCCGCATGAATCACCACCGACTCGTGCTCCCGATTGTCTTCGCAACCGAGTTCAACAGAAAAAATCGCCTTTTCACCACAAAAGCACGGGGCGGAGCGGGATGCTGCCAGAGTGAGATTATGAAGATTCAGATAGGTATGCACTACGGTGAGCAGAAATACCGACACCATCAGAAAGGACATTGCGAAGGCCAGGCTCAGCTCATAATTGGCCGCCGCAACAAAGACCACCAGTGCAACTGTCATGAACAGCAAGCCCTGGCGGGTCGGCAGAATATAGATGGTTTTCAACCCTAACCTGGCACTGGAAGCGGCCGGCGACCGTTTGGCCATCCAGCGGTTCAGGAGTTGAACACGTCGACTGAGTTGAGTATCCATTGACTGATCGATTCCCCTGGTTGTCGGGCACTGTTCTGACTTGCTTGCAGCCGGTGCTCTGCCACCGGTCCGAACACGGCCTGCACATCTTCCGGCACCACGTGATCACGCCCTGAAATCAATGCCAGTCCTTTGGCTGCGCGCACCAGGGCTATCGCCGCCCGTGGTGACAGGCCCGCCTGAAAACAGGCCGGATCCCTTGTGAACGCGATCAGCCGCTGCACGTAGTCCAGCAGATAGGAACTGGCCTTGACCAGGGACACCTGAGCCTGCAGGTGCTGCAGAGTCTGAATGTCCATCATCGGCTCAACCGGTACACTTCTGTCGCGGGCCTCACTGCGTTCAAGCAGTACCCGTTCGGCAGCTGCATCCGGATAACCCAGGCTGATGCGCATCATGAACCGGTCGAACTGTGACTCGGGCAGTGGATAGGTACCAGCCAGCGTGCTCGGATTCTGGGTGGCAATAACAAAAAACGGTTGCGGCAAGGGGCGGGTGACGCCATCAACTGTCACCTGGCCCTCCTCCATGGCCTCCAGCAGGGCGCTCTGCGTTTTGGGCGTGGCACGATTAATCTCATCGGCCAGCAACAGCTGACAGAATACCGGGCCCGGGTGAAAGGTAAAACCGCTCGCCTCAGCATCGTAGATGGAAAAACCCAGAATGTCGGCGGGCAACAGATCGCTGGTAAACTGTACACGCCTGAATCCCAGACCAAACACCCGGCCCAGCGATTGCGCCAGTGTTGTCTTGCCCATCCCTGGCAGATCTTCAATCAGCAGATGACCACCAGCCAGCAAACAGCAGACTGACAACTTGATCTGATGCTCTTTGCCCAACACAGATTTACCGACTTCCATCAGCACATTTTGAACCGCATCCTGCATCGGGCACCCCTCGCCAACCGCTTATTTAGTCAGATCGAGTTTATACGGATTGTCACCGGATACCAATATTATTGACGATCTGGCCAAACAGATTGCAAGTGCTATACTTCGACCCTTGCCAGGGGGACCATAAATTGCTGACTCTGATCAATGCGCTGCAACCGCTCTACATAGTCAATATCGCAGTGGGCCTGACATTGGCACTGTGCGTAACTTTTGTAGCAACCGGCAGAGATCGCGAGCTTTTGTTCTGGGCATCGGGATTTGCATTGTATGCGCTGGCATTCACACTGTTTGGTGTGCGCACGGAAATCCCCAATGTAATATCAGTGGTCGGTGGCAATGCGTCCATGACACTGATGTTTGCACTGTTCACAGAGGGCCTTTGCAGACTCTACGGCTTCAACGTCTCCCGATGGTTTATCTGGGCTGTGCCATTGTTGGGCGTGGTGGGTTTCGGCTGGCTGGCAAACGACTTTGACGGACGGATCGCACTGGGCGTGGTGGTCACCATCTACCACAGCATATTGGTTTTGTATCTGGTCATCCGCAGCCTGCATTCAGCTGACGGCAGGGGCAAGTGGATCATTTTTACTGCTGTTGCCGGTTATGCCCTGATGTTTCTGGTCAGAGCGGCATTGATCACTGCTGGCATCAGCCAGGGAGACAGTTTCCTGGCGCCGGGCGTTGAACAGTCGATTTACTTTTCCATCGCAACCGTATCAATTGTGATGTTTGCCATTGGATTGCTGGTCAACTATAAGGAACGTGCAGAAACTGCCGCGTGGCAGCAGGCTCATCATGACCCGCTGACATCCGTTGGCAATCGTCGGGTGCTGCAACAGCGACTCAGGCTATTGTCACAACAACCCTCTGAAACCACCTTCTATTGCGGACTGACCCTCCTTGACCTGGATCACTTCAAAGAGCTGAATGACACTTATGGCCATGCACTGGGCGATCAACTGCTGATTCACGTCGCGGAAAGACTGAAGAGCAGCGTCAGCAGCACGGATGCAGTCATTCGCCTTGGCGGTGATGAGTTTGTCATATTACTGGAAAGGCTGGATACCGATGCACACGGTGCTCGCGACAAAGCCATGCAGGTTGCAAGTCGCGTGCTGGATCAGATCAGCCAGCCGTATCAATTGAAAACAACAGATGCAGATACCGGTGAATTGAAATTTCTCAACTACCAGATTAGCGCCAGTATCGGCGTGGAAATTTTCAGCTGTGCCGGTTTCGACCGTGAAGATGTGCTGCGCGCCGCCGATGTGGCCATGTATAAGGCAAAACAGAGCGGCCGCAACGCCATTTACTGTGACGAAATCGAAACCTGACTGCGAGTGGCCGTGACGTCATAATGCAGCTCGCTGCCACTGCGGACAAACCCTTTGAATCCAAGCGCCCTCAATCTGCTTTCGATTTCAGCCGGATCAGTCCACTTTTCATCAATCTCGTAAAACAGCGTTTCTGCGCGTTCGAGGACACCAGCTTTTTCAAGCTGATCAAGAACAGTCGACTCAAATCCTTCAACATCTATCTTGATGATGCAGTTGTTTGCCTCCGCCAGCAACCGGACCAGGCCGGACCCGTCTATTGTTCTGATGGTATCAGTCCTGCTGACCAGCAATGGATTGAATTCACGCAACGTAGCCGCCCCGCTATGCCCTCTCTGTACCGCAATCTGTCCGATACCTTCTTTGTCTGATATCGCGGCATTAACCGGCACAATCTTGTGCGCCTGATTGATCAGTACATTATCGAGCAGATACTGATAGGTATTGGCAACCGGCTCAAAGGCATAGACTTTTTGGCAGGCAGGATTACGTGCAGCAATCAGACTGTATAATCCCTGATTGGCACCGACGTCAATGAAGGTGAAGTCGGCTTGCGTGTTGTTGAGGATATCGGACAGTACCGTACCATAGCGGCCAAACACGCAAAAATGAAACGTGGCGTCCGTCCACCGATTTTTCAGATAAACGCCGTAGCGGCTTTTGACACAGCGTATGCCGCTGATTGTCGCCCTTTCTATCCCGGTGTTATTGGGGTAAATTGCGGCTGTCCCGCCTTCTGTCTGATCCGGCTGCATGGCAGTCCTCCCATGAATGGAGGGATATTACGACACACTGACAACAGTTTCATGACAACCCCTGATAGCCGGCCACCTGGCACTGAGTCTCGCACCCATGGCATTGAATGTACTCCACACATCCGACTGGCACCTTGGCCGCAGCCTTTACGGCCAGCGTCGTTATGAGGAATTTGACGCTCTGCTGAACTGGATACTGGACACTCTTGCCGACCGGCAGATCGATGTGCTGCTGATTGCCGGCGATGTATTTGATACCACCGCCCCGAGCAATCGCTCCATGCAACAGTACTATCAGTTTCTGCGCCGTGCGGCCGACACCGCCTGCCGGCATGTGGTGATAATTGGTGGCAATCACGATTCCCCGACGTTTCTGGATGCTCCGCGCGACATTTTAAAAATGCTTAATGTGCATGTGGTCGGCGCAAAAACCAGTGATCCAGCTCAGGAAGTGCTGCGCCTGGATGATGCCAACGGTCAGCCCATGGTGCTGGTCTGTGCTGTACCGTATCTGCGTGACCGGGATATCCGCACCGCCGAGGCAGGCGAAACCATTGATGTAAAGGAACAGAAACTGCTGGACGGTATCCGCGACCACTACCGTGAAGTCACTGAGCAGGCACAGACATTGCGAGAGCAGCTGGAAGATACGTACGAAACTGACATACCGCTGATTGGCATGGGTCATCTGTGGGCGGCCGGTGCCAGAACAGTGGAAGGCGATGGCGTCAGGGAGTTGTATGTAGGCTCACTGGCGCATGTCGGCATGGACATCTTTCCTGCTTCTCTGGATTACGTCGCCCTGGGCCATCTGCATGTTCCGCAGGCCGTGGGCGGACTGGCACATATACGCTACAGCGGCTCTCCCCTGCCCATGGGGTTCGGCGAAGCCCTGCAGCAGAAGTCGGTCTGTATCGTCGCTTTTGAAGGACACAGGCCCGACATCATCCAGCTGGACATTCCCGGCTTTCAGCGCCTGCGCCAGCTCAGCGGCAATCTTGTCAGCCTGCAGTCTGAGTTGCAGGCACTGCTCGCGGATGGCATCTCCACGTGGGTGGAAGTCGTTTACACCGGCGAAGACATTGTGCCTGATCTGCGGGAGAAACTGCTGGATGCGCTCGTCGAGGACTCACAAGGACTGATTACGTTGTTGCGGGTAAAGAACCAGCGTATCGCAATACAGACACTGGCGGCGCAGGATACGGAACAAACGCTGGATGACCTGAGCCCGCAGGATGTATTCAGCAGATGTCTGGACGCACATGCTGTGCCCCGGGAGCAGCGCCCTGAACTGGTGCGCTTATATCAGGAAATACTGACTCAGGTGCAGGAATCGGATGCTAACGCTGACTAGCGAACCAATCGCTTTGCGACCACCTGTAAAACATGACAGGCCATCCAGTGCGATTCATTTATGACGGATATGATAAACGGCAGATTCAATACTGATGCGCATACTGAAAATCCGCTTTAAAAACCTCAACTCGCTGGCTGGCGAGTGGGAGATCGACTTCACGGATCCCGCCTACACCAGTGATGGAATTTTTGCTATCGCCGGGCCCACCGGTGCCGGCAAAACCACCCTGCTGGACGCCATGTGCCTGGCGCTATATGGCCAGACGCCACGCCTGGGTATGATTACCGGCACAAGCAATGAGATCATGACACGGCAAACCGGTGAATGTTTCGCCGAGGTCACCTTCAGTACTCAACATGGCCGCTACCTGGCTTATTGGGCACAACGTCGGGCACTCAAAAAACCAGGCGGCAAACTGCAGCGGGCAAAACAGGAACTGGTTGATGCCGACAGCGGCCGGATCATCGACAGTAAGCTCAGTACAGTTGGGCCGCGCATCATTGAGATTACCGGCATGGATTTCAGCCGGTTTACCCAGTCCATGCTGTTGGCTCAGGGCGGTTTTGCGGTCTTTTTGCGCGCAGGACCAGACGAACGTGCGCCAATCCTGGAGAAAATTACCGGCACGGCCATCTACAGCCAACTGTCCATCACAGCGCACGAGCGTCTGAATCAGGTACGACAGCACCTGGACATCCTCAATGCAGAGCAACAGGGTATGCGCCTGCTGACAGCTGACGAGGAAAGCGAATTGCGCAGTAATGTTGAAGCCCTGAAGGATCAACTGCAGGCAGAAAACAGCAAAGTTGAGACATTGCGCCAACAACATCAATGGAAACTCAACTGCGAACAACTGTCGCGTAAACTGCTTCAACTGACGCAGGAACTGGACAGCTGGCAGCAGCAGGACCACACCTTCCAGGCATCCCGCGATATGCTGGCCGCCGCCAATCGTGCTCTGGAACTCAACGGACAATTTGCCACCCTGGACACCTTGCGACATGATCAGCAAGAGGAGCAGCAGCAACTGCAACTGGCGCAGGACCAACTACCTGAAGTTGTGCAACGGTATGACAAGCAGCAGCGCCATGTCACTCAAACAGAAAAGCAATGCAGAGATGCAGAAAGGCAACTCAACAGCATGCGCCCGGTGTTCAAACAGACTCATGTCCTGGACAGCCGCATTCATGACGCAAAACTGACATTGCAAAACCTGCAAAAAACCTTGCAGGCCAGATTGCCGGACAATATAGAACTGCCAGCCAGCAATCAGGAATCTCAACAAAGGTATCAGGATGCACAAAAAGCGGCGGACCTGGCACAGCAACATCTGACCAGCCTTACCCGGGGCAAGACGCCCGGACAATGGCGCGAGCAGCTCGACGGCCTGTCGGGGCAACTTGCCAGCGTGCAGACAATACGGCAACAGTTAGGCGAGCGCACCCGAATTGCCAGTCAGCACCAGCAACTGCTAACCGACCTGGCCCAGATCAACCACAATCTGCAGCAAAGTAGTGCTGCGCTGGCACAGGCAAACGAAATCCTTTCTGCACACAAATCGGCACTCCGGGCCTTGCAGGAACAACATGTCCTGCAACAACGTGTTATTGACCTGGAATCATTTCGTTCGCAACTGGAGCCAGACGACCCTTGTCCGCTATGCGGCGCCACAGATCACCCCTATGCAGAGCATGTGCCGGACATCAATATTGACGCGCTGCAGACAGACATCCGGATCACAGAGCAAAAAGTTGCCGGCAGTGAGCAGGCCCACGCTGCCGCACACAAAAAGCACGTTCAGCTGAGCACCCGGCAGGAACACCTGGTTGCCCAGTGCGAACATTCCCTGCAGTTGCAGCAGAAACTTGATCAGCTAATCCGGTCTCACTGCGAAGAACTACAGATTGCGGACACCACAGATGCAGTCGACACATTTGAGCAGGGCCTGCAGCAGCAAAAAACGACCATTGCGCAGGCACTGCAGCAGATTGATGATGGCGAAGCGGCACTAAAAACCTGTCAACGCGAATTGCAGATTGCCGGCATTGTCCAGGACGCAATGGCGCTGAAGGCTGACATGGATGCGCGGCAAAACACGCTGGCAGCACTGCAGTCGGAACGACACACGTTGCTACAGGACAAGGATGTCGATCAGGAAGAGTCACGTCTGCAAGCAGAGGTCACCAGAGCGCAGCAGGGACTAAGTGCAGCTCAGCGGGAGTTGCAACAGACCGACCAGCAACGTCAGCAGTTGCAACAGCAGATTCAGGCGCACCAGAAACATATTGATCAACGCGCCAGACGCCTGGCATTGGCAGAAGCCGATTTCAGCAAAGCACTGGTACAGCAGCAGTTTGACAGTGAACAGTCGTTCCTGGCAGCGCAAATGCAGGAAGGTGAGCGCAGGTCGCTGGAGAAGGCAGTGATGACACAGCAGCAACAGGGTATCGAACTGCGCGCCGCACTGACCCGGACACAGCAGGAGCTGGCCAGCGAGCAGGACAAAACACTGACAAACAAGTCACTGGATGCCTTGCACCAGGATTTGCAGAAGCAGGAAGCCACCACTCGCATGCTGCAGGAAAAATTCGGCGCATTGCGTCAGAGCCTGAAGGACAACGATGAAACCCGCCGTCACCAGCAAAAACTGGCGGAAAAAATTGATCAGCAAAAAATCGAGGTCGATCGCTGGGGTCGCCTGCATCAACTGATCGGTTCCGGGGATGGCAAGAAATTCCGCAATTTTGCCCAAGGGCTGACGTTTGAATTGATGATTCAGCATGCCAATGTTCAGTTGCAGAAAATGACTGACCGCTACTTGCTGATCAGGGACAGGGACCAGCCGCTGGATCTGAACGTTGTGGACAACTACCAGGCAGGAGAAATTCGCTCTACCAAGAATCTCTCGGGAGGTGAGAGCTTTCTCGTATCCCTGGCATTGGCACTGGGACTGTCACGCATGGCCAGTCGCAATGTGCGAGTCGACTCACTGTTTCTGGATGAAGGATTTGGCACTCTGGACGATGACGCTCTGGATATGGCGCTGGAAACCCTGACCAGTCTGCAACAGGAAGGCAAACTGATCGGGGTAATCTCGCATGTGGCCGCGCTGAAGGAGCGCATTGCCACTCAGATCAACGTCCATCCGCTGGCAGGTGGCCGCAGCCACATCAACGGCCCCGGCGTCAGGGCTATTACGTCCCCAAGCGATAACGCAGCTTGATCACGAGTTGGCCAGCCAGTGGATTCTGCCAGGCATCATCAAATTGATCAGAGAAATCAAAGATACCGACACGACGGTTACTGTTGCGGTTATACACGATAAACAGATCTGACAACGGTGCGATTTCCCAGCGATAACGTAACTGGAAGTTCATCTGTGTAATCGAGAAATCCCCCGGCGTTCCGCTGTGCTGGTTCACCTCGACCAGATCACGGTTGCGGGTGGGTGCATCCGACGGCAGATTAAAGTAGCGGTCTCCCAGCGCCTTGATACCAACCCATTGCATGCCGGCACTGATCTGCTGTTTGGCGGTCAGATAATACTCAAAACGGAAACTGGTTTCCCACTGATCGGTCTTGAATGCGGTGAAGTTCTGACCACCCTGATGCAATAACCAGCCATCACGGTCCTGATAGGTTGCAGCTGCAGAGAAATTGATATTGGCGCGTGGGCGCCAGTTCATGCCTGCATCGTAGCGTTCACTGTGACCGCCGGCAAACTCGACTGAGCGGCCTGCACCAACATTCCAGCTGACTGCCCGGGCCGGGTTGGTCCTGTAATTGGCACTGAAGTTGGTTCGCTCACGCGTCGCAAATGCGCCGTTGCCAAAACTGTTCAGATCATCATAACGTTTGGGGAAATGCTGAAAACTCAGATTGACCCGATCCAGATTGTTCAGGGTGATTGATGTACTGACCACCGGTATTGCGTTATTGGTGCGATCACCATCCAGATTTTCTTCATAACGCAAAAACGGACTGACACGAATATCGCGCACGCGGGTCAGACCGGTTTTCACCCACTCGAAGCGGTACCAGGCTTCCCAGACGTTGTTTCTGTCCTGGTAACCAAAATCATTGATATTGATAGTGTCATCCAGATAGGTCAGGTTCAGCGTGTGTGTAAACCCCTGACGCGGTGTATAGACCACGTCGGTAAAAGCACCATAACCCTGGCCCCTGTCATCCGAATCTGACGTCACCACGGCACCGTCAAAGCTCCAGATACCACCCTGGGTCAGATACCGATAGTCCACCGCATGCACCTGCGCATCAGACTCGGGATGCATCACCACGGTGCCGATATAACCCAGCCCGCGATAGGCAGCACCACCGCCCTGGTCCTCGTAGAGCACCCGGAATGCCGTAAAATCACGCCCGGCCTGCTCAACACGCTGTCCTGCGGCGTAATAGTCAGTTTCATCTTCAAACGCCGTCAGCAACCCATAACGGATATTGCCCAGCTGCCCGGTCACTTTGGCAGCGCCCAGCAGATCGGCGTTCTTGATGCGCTCACGGGCTGGCAGACTCGCACCCACAGGCAGATCAGGCGAACGCGGACGTCCGCCAATACGACGGGTATTCAGTATGGTAAACCGCTTGCCACTGCTGCCATTGGCCCGCGAAGTCACATTAAAGATTTCCTGCCCTTCCTGAAAGAACAGGCGCTTTTCCGGGAAAAACGTTTCGCTGGCAGTCAGGTTGACCACCACATCATCAGCTTCGGCAGAACCAAAGTCCGGGTTGACCGTCGCTGTCATCTGAAAATTACTGGAAGGACGCCAGAACAGATCCGCGCCGGTGCGGTGCTTCCACTGATTGTCTATTTCATCATAGGTAGAGGCTACCGATGGAAACAGACTCCACTGCTGCTGAGGATTTACGCCTTCCAGACGCAGTAACGGAAAGTCACTCAGGAAGATCGGGTCAGACTTGGAAATTACCGGCCATGCCCAGTTCTGATTCAGGTGCGCAACCACACGCTCAGCGTAAAAACCGATCTGACGCTCTTCGTCACGGGAAGGCATTGCCAGTTGCCCCCAGGGCACAAAATACTCTGCCGACCAGCCACGCGCCGTTTCAGACGTTGCACCGTACCAGGCACCGTCCCACTGGCTGTTATACTGACGCTCAGGCAATATCGTCCCGTCCAGCTGGTTGTCACCCAGAGCAAGACTCACCCAGTAACCGTACTGTCCCTCGCCGGAGGTATCCAGCGTAATGGACATCCGGTCCCTGCTCTCATTGCGGTTGTCACGCGCGGTGATGCGGCGCACCAGCGTATCGGCAGGCTGCTCCATGTCCACGCCTATGTAAATACCGCGATCGGTGTAAAACACTTTGATAAGTGTCTCATAGGGTGCCGGCAGCTGTGTTTGCGGCTCGACAATACCCATGCCACTGTAGGTTTGCAGGCCTGCCCAGACGGCTTCATCCAGCTCACCATCTATGTTGATGTCCACGTTATCGGCCATGCGCTGCAGCGGCATGGAAAATTCGCGGCCAATACGCTGCATTGGTTCATCGGCAGGCTGGGCGAAAGCGGGGCTGCATACTTGCAGAAGGGCTATTGTCGTCAGTGACAGGCGCAAAAAGGATCTCAAAACAACATTCCTGTAGTTGAAATTATTGATGTTTGAATTTATTGAAAATTTAACCGGAGGAGTATACCGGCTGCAGCCGGCCATGGCTTCAACGAATTGCATCAATTTATGTCCAATTGTGTGTCAGGATATATTTAGAGTGAACACAGATACAGCAGAATGTGCGGAAAACTTGTCAGTGGCCGCTGATTGCTCAATAATCAGAGTCGACATTAAAGGGGGAACTAATAATGAGAACACATATTTCCGCAGTTTCCGCCGCCCTGCTGCTGTGCCTGCCGGCACTGGGCATGGCGCAAACCGACCTGCCGCGTCTGCCAAATGGTCAACCCGACCTGCAGGGTGTCTGGAGCAATAAAACACTGACGCCGCTGACCCGCGACCGGGCACTGGGTGACTCGCGCACGCTGACACCGGAACAGGTACAGGCGATGGAAGGTGAGCATGCCGAATTCATTGATGCCGAATACGCGCCCAGCGATCCGGACCGGCAGGCCGGTGCCGGCGCCCAGGCTGGCGATGATGGTGACACCGACGACGGATACAATGAATTCTGGAAGGAGGTTGGTGACCAGATCCAGATGATCAATGGTGAATACCGGTCCTCCATTATCATTGACCCGCCTAACGGCCAGATTCCGTTTGCCGGTGACCCGCGGGCGCGTTTTCGTCGTCAATTGCCGGAAGGGGTATCAGCCAACGACGGCCCCGAAGGCCGCCCGTTGTCCGAGCGCTGCCTGATATCTTTCGGCAACCATTCCGGACCACCCATGCTGCCGGTAATGTACAACAACAATTATCAGATCGTGCAAAATGATGATTATGTGATGATCATGGCCGAGATGATGCACGATGCCCGTATTATCCGCTTGAATGGCGAACTGAATCGCGGCATGGACAAATGGATGGGGGACTCTGTCGGTCACTGGGACGGCGATACACTGGTGGTAACCACCGGCGGGTATCATCCTCAGCACACCATTTTTGGTGCCTCCGAGAACCTCACCGTAACCGAACGTTTCACCCGGGTATCAGAATCCGAAATTCTGTATGCCTTTACTGTGGAAGACCCCACAGTGTTCAGCCAGCCCTGGACCGGTGAACTGATGTTCAATGCGCGACCCAGTGACGAACAGATGTTTGAGTATGCCTGTCACGAAGGCAACTACGCCTTACCGGGTGTACTCGCCGGGGCGCGAATGGCAGAAGCCGAAGCCTCCGGGCGTTGATGGTCAGCGTTGATTTACGATTCTGCCGGCAACTGCCGGCAGAATCGGCATCCGGGGCGTACTATATCTGCAGTATTAATCAGGAATGAATATATGCGCCCGCTCCGTCCCCTGCTGATTCCGCTTTTGATCGCCATGCCTCTGATCTCAGCCTGTACCCCGGAAACCCGGACCCCGATAGCGTTTGTGTTGCATCCGGACGTCACCATTGCGGAATTGCAGGCTGCAATGAACGCGGGCTCACTGGATGCCGTTACCCTGGTTCAACACTATATCGACCGGATAGCCGAACTGGACGGCGAGTTGCACTCAGTGCTTGAGGTCAACCCTGACGCGCTGTCTATCGCAGGCAGTCTGGATGCCGAGCGCGCCGCAGGGCAGGTTCGTTCCACACTGCATGGCATACCGGTGTTACTGAAAGACAATATCGACACCGCTGACAAAATGAAAACCACCGCCGGCAGCCTGGCACTGGTGAACGCACCGACCCCGGCCCGGGACGCGTTTGCTGTGCAACAACTGCGTCAGGCAGGGGCAATCATACTGGGCAAAACCAATCTCAGTGAATGGGCAAATTTTCGCTCCAACAGCTCTTCCAGCGGATGGTCAGCACGGGGTGGCCAGACACGTAACGCGTATCATCCGGACATCACACCTTGCGGGTCAAGCTCAGGCTCGGCGGTGGCTGTCGCTGCCAACCTGACTGTCCTGGCGGTTGGCACAGAAACGGATGGTTCAATAATATGCCCTGCCAGCAACAACAGCGTGGTGGGCATAAAACCCACTCTGGGACTGATTTCCCGCAGCGGTATTATTCCGATTGCACACAGTCAGGATACGGCAGGCCCCATGGCCCGCACAGTCACCGACGCCGCCATTTTACTGACTGGCATGGTGGCTGCCGACTCCGCTGACGCAATCACGGTCAATGCCACCACCCGCTTCCCGGTCAACTACACCGACTCCCTGCAGTCCGGTGCGCTGAGCAGCAAGCGCATCGGTGTCATGCGCAATCTGTCTGGCCGTAACGCTGCTGTGGATGCGCTGATGGAAGCACAGCTGGACATCATGCGTGATGCCGGCGCTACCATTATCGATCTGCAACTTGGCGGCAGTGCCGAACTGGGCCGGGCCGAGTTTGATGTTCTGTTGTACGAGTTCAAACATGGCCTGAATGCCTACCTGGCACAACGCGGTGGTTTTTATGAATCTCTGGCACACCTGATCCGGTTTAATGAAATCAATCAACGTGTACAGATGCCCTACTTTGACCAGGACATATTCCACCTGGCGCAGGCGAAAGGTGATCTGCAGGAAGCCGCTTATCAGGACGCCCTGAACTTCAGCAAAACCACCAGCCAGGCGCTGCTGAACGACGCCCTGCAGACTCACCAGCTGGATGCCATAGTTGCCCCCAGCAACGGTCCGGGCTGGCCGATTGATCTGCAGAATGGCGATAATGGGAGCAGTGTAAACTACGTCTCCAGTGCTGGCCTGGCAGCAATCTCCGGCTACCCATCAATCACTGTGCCGGCAGGTTATGTCAACGGCCTGCCGGTGGGCATTTCATTTATGGGAGGAGCCTTCACGGAGCCTCTATTACTTGGCATCGCCTACGATTATGAACAGCACTCACAGGCGCGTGTGGCACCGGTTGTAACGCCGGCCATGGCTGCCACTGCACCGTGAGCATTATCACAGCCCGCTCAGGAAGAGTATGGATCCCGTCATAAACACAACAGGCAGTCCTGTAAGGTCCGGTTTCATCCAGCCTGGTTTTATGGTGTTGCAAAGTAACCGGCTTGAACACCTGCGACGGGTCACTGTGGAATGGCTCGGCCGCAATCCATTACAACCCCTGGAAAACGAAATCCTGCTGGTACAGAGCAACGGTATCGCGCAATGGCTGAAACTGGCACTGGCCGCGGATGCAGACGCTGACGAACCCGGTTGCGGAATTGCCGCGGCGCTGAACATCAGTCTGCCCGGCCGTTTTCACTGGCAGGCTTATCGCGCGGTGCTGGGCAATCTACCGGAGACTTCACCCTACGACAAACAGCTGCTCAGCTGGCGGCTGCTGCGCCTGCTGCCGACCTTGCTGGCAGAGCCCGAGTTCGCAGCCCTGCAGCACTTTCTGCAGGATGACCGTAAACAACGCAAGCAGTTCCAACTGGCACAACGACTGGCGGATCTGCTGGATCAGTATCAGATTTACCGGGCTGACTGGTTGCAGGACTGGGCACAAGGCATCAACCGCATCACTGGCAACAATGCACATGTGGCGCTGCCCGACCAGCAAAGCTGGCAGGCAGCATTATGGCGACGCCTGATAGAGGATATCGCAACTGCCGAGCGACTCGGCGGTCGCGCCCAGGTCCATCAGCAGTTTCTGGATGCCTGCACCTCACTCACACCGGAGACCCGGCCCGCTGCATTGCCACGCCGGGTAGTGGTATTCGGATTGTCCTCGCTGCCCCGGCAAAGTCTGGAGGTCCTGGCTGCCATCGCCCGCTGCACGCAGGTGTTGCTGTGTGTTCACAATCCCTGCGCACACTACTGGGGAGACATCATTGATCCTCAGATGGCGCAACGACTGTTCAGCAAACCCTACAAACGTCAGGCACCACGCCCTGACATGCCATTGATAACAGGCGAGCACGCGGCGGATGAACTTTTTTTGCGTGGCAACCCCTTGCTGGCAGCGTGGGGGAAACAGGGACGCGACTATATCCGGCTGCTGGATGAACACGACGAACGCGCCGCCTACGAACAATATTTCACCAATAACAAACTCGACATCGATCTGTTTGAGGCACCTGCGGAAGACCATCTGCTGGGCCGTATCCAAAGTGACATTTTCCATTTGCGCAGCCTGGCAGAGGCCACCGAAAACCAGCAGGCCAGTGACACCGGCAGCAAAACCGACACCAGCCTGAGTTTTCATATTGCGCACAGTGCGCAACGCGAAGTTGAAGTATTGCAGGATCATCTGTTACGCCTGTTCAATGCCGACCCGAACCTGCGCCCACGTGATGTGCTGGTGATGGTACCGGACATCAATCAGTTTGCCCCGCATATCCAGGCGGTGTTTGGTCGTATCAACCGCAGTGACACGCGCTATATCCCCTACACGATTTCCGATCAGGGCAGGCGCCACCAGGTGCCGGTGTATCAGGCGCTGTCCATGCTGATGAATCTGACTGCTTCGCGCTTCGGGGTCAGTGAACTGCTGGATCTGATGGATGTACCTGCATTCCAGGAAGCCTTTGCACTGGATTCAGCGGACAAAACCCTGCTGCACCGCTGGGTGGAAGGTGCCGGCATCCGCTGGGGTCTCAACGGAGAGCAACGCATCGCTCAGGGTCTGCCGTCAACACTCAGTCATGCCGCGCTGGACCAGAATACCTGGCACTTTGGCCTGCGCCGTATGCTGCTAGGTTATGCGGTTGGCAATGGTGATGCATGGCAGGACATCGAACCCTTTGCCGAGGTGGGCGGACTCAGCGCGGCAGTCACCGGCAAGCTGAGTCATCTCCTGCACGTACTTGAAGACTACTGGCACCTGTTTCAGCAACCCACTGATGTCAGCGGCTGGACACAACGCATCCGCCAGTTACTGAACCAGTGTTTCATACCGCAGGACGATGCCGACACACTGCTGCTCAGCCGTGCTGAGAAGTGTCTGGATGGCTGGCTTGATGCCTGCAACAAGGCGGATTTTCATGATCCGCTACCCGTCGATATCATCGCTGAATATTTTCTGGATGCACTGGATGAAAATGACCTGAGCCAGCGCTTCATGGCGGGTACAGTGAACTTTGCAACGCTGATGCCGATGCGGGCAATTCCCTTCAGACACATCTGTCTGCTGGGCATGAATGATGGCGACTATCCGCGCCAGGTACCGGCGGTTGATTTTGATCTGATGCGACATGACTATCGCCCCGGCGACCGCTCGCGCCGCGAAGATGACCGCTATCTGTTTCTGGAAGCGTTGTTGTCCGCCCGCGACTCTCTGTATATCAGCTGGGCCGGACGCAATATCCGCGACAATAGCGAACGTCCTCCTTCGGTGCTGGTAGCCCAGCTGCGTGACTATGTCGCCGACAGCTGCAGCCCGGCATTGCTCAGCTCCTTGACACGCGAGTATCCCCTGCAGCCATTCAGTGATCAGTATTTCAACGCTGACAGTTCTTTGACAACCTATGCCCACGAGTGGGAACCGGAGTCGCCTGCCGGCGCGGACACATTCGACACCCCAGCCACACCTGACGCACCTGATTCATCAATGACCACAGCAGCGCACCCGGCCGACATGAACATTTTGTCGCTCAGGGATCTGGTTGCCCTGTTGCGCAATCCGCCAGCGGTGTTTTTTGCCAAACAGCTGGGCATTGTATTTGATGACGAGGAGTTGACCGGTGACGACAACGAACTGTTCAAGGTTGACGGACTCACTCGCTGGCAAATCATGGACTCAGTGTTAGGCGATGTCCGCAGCACACTGGGGCAACACCCCTCAGCTGATATCGACATGACAACCTTGCTGGAACAGCTGATCGACAATCAACAGCGAAGCGGTGCTCTGCCAATACCGCCGTTTGGTGAACTCCAGCGCACCGATCTTACGCAGCCCCTGATCAAACCATTGCAGCGGTATCAGCAACTTCTGACCGATCATTCAGGTAAAACAGATCTGCTCGTCGATCTGCCCCCAAAAGAGGGTGCACCACAACTGCAGGATATGATTTCCGATATTCGCTACAATCCGGATCAACCAGACCAGCGAATTCGCTGCGTGCTGTTCAGCAGTCAGATCTGGCAAGGCAAACAGGATGGCCGTGGCGAACCCAAATGGCACTATCTTGTTCGCCAGTGGCCTTTGCATCTGGCAGCACAGTTGTCCGGTCCGGTAACGACCCACCTGCTGGGACCTGCCACCGAAGAGAAATTTGCACCCTTGGCAATCTGCGATGCACAGCTTCTGTTGCAGCAGCTACTGCAACTTTGGCAGCAGAATCTGCAACAACCACTATCGGCTGAAGTGAAAACCAGCTGCAAATTTCTGACCACGACCGGCGACAAAAAACCGGCAGACGAAGCGGCACAGATCTATGACGGCGGATTCAATCACCGCGGTGTTGTACAGCAAAGTTATGTACTCTATCGCCTGTGGCCGGCATTCACTGACCTGCTGGAAACCCCTGATGCCGACGACAGCAAATTTGTCCGGGACAGCACGGCACTCTACCATGCGATGATTGATCACTGGCAGAAATACCGGCAGGCCGCCACCCGGGATACGGAGGACGCATCATGAGCAAGCGTCTTGATATCCGCAGTTTTCCGTTGCTGGGCAGCCAGCTAATCGAAGCCAGTGCCGGCACCGGCAAAACCTTCACCATTGCGTTGCTCTATACCCGACTGATTCTACAACACGGCGACGGTGCGGCATTCACTCGCGCGCTTGAGCCGGAAGAAATTCTGGTTGTCACCTTTACCGACGCCGCGACACAGGAGCTCAAGGATCGCATCCGTGCCCGTCTGGCCGAAGCCGCACGTTGCTTCATGGCGCCGCAGGAAGAGTGTGATGTGATGCTGCAGGCCTTGCGCGATGACTATACCCCCGGACAGTGGCCGGGCTGTGCGAGGCGGCTTATGCTGGCAGCACAATCAATGGATCAGGCCGCCGTCTCCACCATACACGGCTGGTGTTATCGTATGCTGCGCGAGCACGCCTTTGACAGCGGCAGCCTGTTTCAGCAGACATTGATCACCAATCAGCAGGATATCCTGGCTGAGTTGATGCGTGACTACTGGCGCCAACAGTTTTATGTACTGCCTGTTGCCAGCGCCGCCCAGGTGCTGAAGGCATTCAGTGATCCGGAAGCCCTGCTCAAGGCAGTAAAGCCGCTGATCAATAAAACCGACTCGGTGTTGACCTACGCCGGAAATGCACAGTCTGCAATTGCAGACCTGGCAACCGCTCTGCAGTCCTTTGCAGGCTCTGCGCAGCGCATAATGGATCTGCAACAACGCGCCCGCGACGAATGGGCCAAAGCGACAGAGCAGCTTGAAGCGTTGCTGGATGACTACCGCCAGTATCTGAATGGCATCAAATTCCGCGAAGCAAAATTTGATGAAGACTTTGCCGGGATGAAGCAGGCTCTGCGGGACTGGTCGGCGGGTGCAGATTATGCAAAAGATCTGACGCGCTTTGCGCAGCACAACTGGCCGCTGAAGAAAAATTCGCCTGCCCAGCCCGAACATCCGGCACTGGCAGCCATTGCCGATCTGGTGGCCGGGCAGGAAGCCGTCCGGCAGCACACCGGTCCCGACGTCAGGGCTACCATTCTCAATCATGCCAGCAGGTGGCTGGAACAGGCTTTGCAGAACCGCCTGCACGACAAAGCGGAACTCGGTTTTGACGATCTGCTGCTGCAGCTTGACCGTGCATTACAGGGACCTCAGGGTGACAAACTTGCGGCCAGGATACGGGACGACTTTCCGGTGGCAATGATTGACGAATTCCAGGACACCGATCCATTGCAATACCGGATTTTCGATCGCATCTACCGGGTCGCGGACAATCGACAGGACTGCGCCCTGATAATGATCGGCGACCCCAAGCAGGCAATCTATTCATTTCGCAATGCCGATATCCACACCTATCTTGCAGCGCGCAGCGCCACCGCAGGGAGACACTACAATCTGGATCGCAATTTCCGCTCCACGCAAGGTGTCGTGACTGCCATCAATCATCTGTTTGAATGTGCCGAACGCTTCGAAAAAGGTGCTTTCCGGTTCAGGCTTGGTGACAGCAACCCACTGCCCTTTATCCGCGTTGAGGCCCAGGATCGCGAGCACTCACTGATTCTGAATGGAGAACCCGCATCCGCCATGACGCTGTGGCACCTGACGGACCCGGACAATGATCAGGGCACTGTACCGATAACCGCCTATCGCTCAACTATGGCCCGGATCTGCGCCGGCACCATCGCCGGTTATCTGAGCGGTAGCGGCAACTCAGGGTTTCGACCTGACAAGGGCACCACAGGTGTATCGCAACCGCTGCGTCCCAGCGACATTGCCGTGCTGGTACGCAGTCGCACAGAAGCGGACGCCATCCGCAGTGCGTTGCAACGCCACAAACTGGCGAGTGTTTATCTGTCGGACCGCGAATCGGTGTTTGCCTCACCGGAAGCCCGGGATGTGCTGCGCTGGCTACGAGCCTGTGCCGAACCGTCCGACGAACGCCTGCTCCGGGCAGCACTGGGTACCCGTTCAATGGCCCTGACAATGATGCAGCTGACACAACTGAATCAGGACGAACTGCATTGGGAGCAGCAGACAGAATTGTTTCGCCACCTGCACAGCATCTGGCAGACACATGGTGTGCTGCCGATGCTGCGTCATCTGATGCAGTGTCACCAACTGCCTCAGCGTATGCGCTCCCTGCCGGACGGTGAACGCGCTCTGACCAATCTGTTACATCTGGCTGAATACCTGCAAAAAGCCAGCGCGCAACATGACGGCGAACAGGCGTTGATCCGTCACCTGTCTGAACAGATGGACGATCCGGGCGATGAGGAAGTGCTGCGACTGGAAAGCGACGAGGATCTGATCCGGGTGGTAACGATCCACAAGTCCAAGGGACTCGAGTATCCTCTGGTGTTCCTGCCATTTATTGCCGGCTGGAAAGAAATTGATGGCAATGCAAAGCAGGTCAGCATTCCGGATTCCGCCATAGCATCGCAGCGAAAACTGGAGATTGCTGGCAGTAATCGGGCTGCCGAGGCCTGGCAAATTGCTGATGCCGAAAGACTCTCTGAAGACATGCGACTGCTGTATGTTGCCATGACCCGGGCCACGCATGGTATCTGGCTGGGCCTGGCAGCATTAAGCAAAGGCAGGAGCAAGAAGTCCGCGCTGCACAACAGCAGCATCGGTTATCTGCTCGCCGGCGGCGCACCGGTTGATGCTGAACTGCTGGACACTACACTTGCCGGGTGGATAACCGGATGTGAGCATATAAAACGGGTCAATGTTTGTGCGCTCGATTCTACAGAACCGGCACCCCCTGTTCCGGCGCCGGTCGTTGGCGGGGCCGGTAATCACGCAGAGCCCACAAAACCGGCCGCCCGGTCAGAGCGCAGTCCGGCCGAAAACTGGTGGATAGCCAGTTACTCAGCACTGAAAACCGGTCCTGCCCGGCACCTCGAGCCTGAACGCGCAAGTGATGACCAGACGCTTGAAGAGCAGAATGATGCAAAGCTACCAACAAGCAATGTACGAATACAATTCAATCGCTCCGCGCCAGGTCTGCATGGTTTCCAGCGTGGCCCGAAACCCGGCACGTTTCTGCACAATCTGCTGGAATGGGCTGCAGAAACCGGATTTGCCAATACCTGTGAAAACGATCAGGGCCGATTGACAATGATCCGCGACCGCTGCAGATCGCAGGGCTGGCCGGAGGAGGATGCCGAACGGCTGGATGGCTGGTTAAAACCCTTTTGCGGGACCCGGTTCAGACTGTCAGCAACGCAGGATCTCAACCTGTGCGAGCTGGATACTTTCCAGGCCGAACTGGAGTTTCTGTTTGCCAGCCATCACGTGAGCAGCGAAGCCATTGACCACATCTGCCAGCAATACCTGCTTCCCGGTCTGGCGCGGCCCGCACTGCTACCGGCTCAGCTGAACGGTATGGTCAAGGGATTTATTGACCTGGTATTCAGTGTCGACGGCTGCTATTACGTTGCCGACTGGAAATCCAATTACCTTGGACCAGATGATGCCTGCTACACGGATGAAGCAATCCGGGAGGAAGTGTTGCACAAACGCTATGATGTTCAGTACGGCATCTACCTGCTGGCACTGCATCGACTGCTGCGCAGCCGTCTGCCCGATTACAGCTACGACCAACACATCGGTGGCGCAGTGTACTTCTTTCTGCGGGGCTGGCAGGCGGCGTCACAGGGCCTGCTGATTGACCGGCCCTCGCAGATGTTCATCGACACCATGGATGCCCTGTTTTCAGGTAACGGGCCCGTTTCCGGGAGTCAGGAATACAGTTTATGACTATTGCTGAACAGGCCATCAACGACAGCGAACTGATGCTCTCCCTGCTGCGGGATTGGGCACGCGCAGGCTGGATTCGCTGGCTGGATGCTGAACTGGCAGATTTCCTGTACCAGCAGACTGACTCGCAACAACCGGCCCCGGCACTGTTATTGCTGGCCGCTGCACTGACCAGCCATCAGAGTGGCCACGGTCATGTGTGTCTTGATCTGCAATACTGCCTGCAGGAACCGGACAGAGCACTTGCCCTGCCACCTGATCATGCCAGTCACACTCCTGACATCCGACCGGCCAGTGTGCTGTCCTGTATAACCCTGCCGCAGTGGCTGAATGCTATCAGGCACCCACTGATCACTGGCAGTGGCACTGGCAACAGTCCACTGGTGCTTTCAGTACCCGGGCAGCAACCCCGGCCCATGCTCTATCTGCGGCGTTTCTGGCAATACGAACAACAGATTCGCGAGGCGATTCAACAACGCCTGCTGCACCCAGCCGGACTTGACGACAATTGTTTGCAGGAAGTTCTGGACGAACTGTTTCCGGGACTGACAATACCAGTCAACTGGCAGAAGATCGCCTGTGCGCTTGCCGCCCGCAGCCGGTTTTCCATCATTACCGGAGGGCCCGGCACAGGCAAGACTACTACCGTGGTCAGACTGCTGGCGGCGCTGAACAGGATCAATCCGGCGGATCAAAAACCCCTGCGTATTCGACTTGCAGCCCCAACCGGCAAGGCAGCTGTGCGGCTCAGTGAATCGATTAGATCGCAGCTTGATGAGCTCCGGTATCCCGACAATATTCCCACCGAGGTAAGCACGGTGCACCGACTGCTAGGCCCGGTGCATAACAGTCGATTCTTCCGCCACAATGGCACCAACCCCCTACCCGCAGACGTAGTGGTCATTGATGAGGCATCAATGGTGGATGTAGAACTGATGGCGCAACTGATGGATGCACTCCCATCGCATGCTCGTCTGATATTGCTCGGCGACAAGGACCAGCTGGCATCCGTGGAAGCAGGCGCTGTTCTGGGAAGTCTGTGTGAACGGGCCGAGGCCGGCAACTACACTCCTGATACGGCCAACTGGCTGAAAAAGACAACCGGAGGTCAATCCGTACCCACGTCAATGACCGACGCCAGTGGATTGCCGCTTGATCAGGCTGTCACCATGCTGCGCTACAGTCACCGGTTTGGCCAAATCCCGGGCATCGGTGCGCTGGCGCAAGCAGTCAATCAGAACGCAGATAACATACTTGCGCTGTTTGATGGCCGATATGCTGAACTGGCACATTTGACTTTGCGCAGTACCCGCGACCAGAAATTTGAACAATTGATTCTCAATAATGAGCATGGCTATGGCGACTACCTGCAACTGGTGAGGGAACTGCCGGCACAGATCAAAGCCGTAACAGACGTGGCGGTCAATTCAGCAACCCGGCCGGATACCAGAGCGATTCTGGACAACCTGGCAAAAGCAATTCTGCAGGCTTTTGGCCGTTTTCAGTTACTAGCAGCCCTGCGCAAGGGCGAGTTTGGTGTAGAAGAGTTGAATCTGCGCATCGAGTCCATACTGCGCAATGAACCACAACAACAGTCTCACGAATGGTATGCGGGACGCCCGGTCATGCTGACGCGCAATGACTACGCACTGAAACTGATGAATGGAGATATCGGAATTGCGCTACCCTATCCTGACGCGGGGGCTGACAACAGTCGATTGCGGGTCGCATTTATGGACAGCAGTCATGCTAATGGAATCCGCTGGGTGTTACCCAGCAGGTTGCAGTCCATTGAAACGGTGTATGCCATGACCGTACACAAATCCCAGGGTTCAGAGTTCCGTCACACCGCGCTGATTCTGCCACCTTATGACAACCCGATATTGACCAGGGAACTGGTTTATACCGCTATCACTCGAGCCTCCGGACAGTTTACCCTGTTGGATGTTGATCCCGACCTGCTGAAAACCGCAGCCAGCCGACGGGTGTTCCGGGTCAGCGGGCTGGTTGATTCAGCTCAGCGCTGAGGCAGGCGCGGACTTTGCAGTCTTGCGGGCAACCTTGTCGGCATACATACGTCGGTCTGCACTTATCAGCAATTCATCGCGGGTCTGCCCGTCAACCGGCCATATCGCCATTCCCACACTGGGCATGATATGCACAATCTGCCCGTGAACGTCGGCAGGTCCCGATACCACATCAACCAGTCGCCGCATCGTCAGCATGGCAGTCTCCGGGTTACTTATATTGCCCAGAATAAGGATAAATTCGTCACCGCTCATTCGTCCTGCAAAATCGGTTCCACGAACAAACCGTTGCAGGCGCTGCCCCATGGTTTTTAATAACTGATCGCCGGCGGCATGGCCGAAGCAGTCGTTGATCTGTTTGAATTCATCCAGGTCCATCATGAGCACTGCAAAAGGCCGATTGTAACGCGCCGCTTCCAACAGGCTGCGCTCCAGCATCTCGTCTATGCTGCGCCGGTTCGGCAAGCCCGTCAGGGAATCTTCACGCGCCAACCTGGAAATTTTTCGTTGCGCCCTGAAGTAACAGGCAACTGTCAGACTGAATGTCCAGCCCATGATATACAGCATACCGGTAACAAATATCAGATTACCCGTGGCCAGATCCATCAGCGACCCGATTTGCGGCGTGCTCAGAATCTCCATGCCCCGAACAAGCAGTGCGAGTGCCGGCAGGCTCGCAAAAAATGACGACAACCCGTAAACCAGTCTTTCGTGGATGTCACTCACCTTCCATATCATCACAATGGTGATTGCAACAAACGCGGAAAAGCTGATGCTATCAATGATCAGCAGGCGATTGCGCACATCATCGTGGAACCAGAAAGTGACCAGCATCACCAAGGGTGCCAACACAAATATCAGCCGCCAGCGATGTGGCGATGCAAACCCCCTGAATCTCAGGCAACCCTCCAGCGCCACCAGCACAGCAATGGTTGACAGGGAATTGCTGATCACCGGACCCAGCCAGATCGGATCTGGCATCGCTCCCCTGAATGCGCTGGCCAGAAAAGCGCCCGCACTCAATAGCACTGACAGAGTCCACTGCGGCACACCGGGCATACCTTTGTTAATTTGCCACAGCACCAGCATGATGGAGGAACTGACAAGTGAGGCCAGACCTGTTGCAAACGCTATGGTTAGTAAATCGAGTTGAAACACCGTAGACTCACTGGCAGGAACAATGCCTGAATGATGCTGTATTAATTGAGTCAAGGCAATGATATGTCGGGCCAATTACCTGTGAGATCAAAACCATGTGGGACAAACGATACGATACGGATGATTTTGTCTACGGCACTGAGCCGAATGATTTTCTTGCTCAACACTATCAGGAAATTCCTGCCGGCCGGGTACTCTGCCTGGCTGAAGGTGAAGGACGTAATGCCGTATTCCTGGCCAGACAGGGCTATCGGGTAACGGCAGTTGATGCATCGGCGGTAGGCTTGGCCAAAGCTGCAAAACTGGCAGAGCAGCAAGGTGTTGAACTGGAAATTATTCACGCAGATCTTGCCAGTTTTGACCCGGGAATTGAAAAATGGGAAGGGATTGTTTCCATATTCTGCCACCTGCCTCCCTCAGTGCGGCAATCCGTGCACGCGCGCCTGGCCGCATCCCTGACACCTGGCGGTGTTTTGTTGCTGGAAGCATATACACCCGCGCAACTGCAATTTGGCACCGGCGGGCCACCGGATGCGGATATGATGATGAATCGCGAGCGGCTATGCAATGAAATTCAGGGCCTGACTTTCCGTTATCTGCAGGAAACCGAACGCGACATCATTGAGGGCAAGGGCCATACCGGACATGGCGCCGTTGTGCAGGCAATCGCTATTAAAGACAACCGGCGCCCTTAGATTTCAGCCAATCGCGACAAGGCAATTCACACGCCTTCCGCGGCCTGTATCTCGGCAGCAATCTGCTGTACTTCATCAAGCACCCGCAGCACATTGTCACCCCAGATTTTGGCGATATCCTGTTCGCTGTATCCGCGACGCACCATTTCCAGCGTCACGTTAAATGTTTCGGCGGCATCGGCCCAGCCGGTCACGCCGCCACCGCCATCAAAGTCACCGCTGATGCCGACATGATCAACACCAATCAGATTGACCATGTAATCAATGTGATCAACAAAGTCACTCACATCCACCGGCGGTGCGACAGCATCTACTGCTTCCGCCAGGCGTGGTGCAGCCAGTTCATTGATCTCCGCCAGTTGCGTCTGGTACCGGGCACGCGCATCTGCACTTAATGCTCTCACGTCTGCAGGCTCAAGCAGCGTGTAACCCAGTCCTTCGGCAACAGTGGATTGCAGGGCGCGCAGCGCCGTTGTGTAGGCGCGCTGTTTTTCTGAATTGACATAGTTGCGAAAGGCTACCGCCTGCACCACACCACCGTTGGCCTTGACGGCAAGCAGTTCATCGTCCCAGAGATTGCGACTGACACCCGGATCCAGCTCGCGTGCCGATGAGTGAGATGCAATCACTGGTGCACGGCTCAGTTCGATTGTCTGTTTGTTGGCTTCATAGGACGGATGGGATATATCAATCATGACACCCCACTTGTTCATCTCGGCAATCGCCTGCCGTCCCAGCTCACTGAGACCATCATGCAACCAGACACCGTCGCCTTCGCCGGTGTTGGAATCGGCAAACTGGCTATGCCCGTTGTGCGCCAGAGAAATGTATCGGGCGCCCATTTCCTGATAGCGACGCACATTCCCCACATCGGTCCCCATCGGATAGGCATTTTCGACACCAATCATTGCTACCCGCTTGCCACTGGCAACAATTCTTCGCACATCGTCCGAGTTCAGCGCCAGCTCGATATGATCAGGAGCAATCTCTTCCACAAGACGGTGTATTGCACTGAATTTGTCCAGTGCGTTCTCACTTGCACCAGCATAGCCCTCTTCGGTCAGCGGCCCCTGTCCGGTGTAGACGACAAACCAGGCCACATCCATGCCACCGGTGTCCATTTTGGGCAGGTTCACCTGCGTGTTCAGATCAGACAGATAATTGGTCTGTTCGGTAAAATTGGCGGTATTGATGTCCACATGGGTGTCCATCACAATCACCCGTTCGTGGATGCCACGCGCCCGCGCAACCAGCTCCGCCTCGGTTTCAGCGGCCGTTTCCGCCACCAGCTCTGGTGCTGCTGCCGCCATCGGCTCAGTTGTCGCCGCCGGTTCGGGCTGACCGCAGGCCGCCAATGTCAGCACCGCAGCCAGGGTCAAAACACGCAATACGTTTATTTCTGTTTTTGATTGGGTCACAAAACTTACCTCCGAATGAGCATCTGCTGATGCAAGGATAGTGCCTGTCAGTATAGCGTCCTAAAAATAATACGGGCCAGAATACCGGAATACTCTTTTGACTGTCTGCGAGAACCAGCCTGCGAGCATCAGTCGGCGGGCTGCCAGCTGCCCTGCCGCATGGCCTCGATACCCTGCACCGAATGGTTGTAAAGATACACCCATGCCAGACCGTAGCAGGTCTGCACCTGCTGCCTGTCGTAGAGGCCAAGATGAGGGGCCTCCGGCAGATAGTCTTCAAGTACATCCAGCTGGGCAAGCTCTGCATTGCTGACCCGGAAGACTTCAACCAAAATTCCCCCGGAAGGCTCCAGTCTGGCTCCCGGGTAGGGACCCAGATCATAAAGAGTGATGCAATCCAGTGTATCTGTGCCGACAAACCCGGCGTCCTGCAACAGCGGGTAATTGATCAGCCCGCGCTTCAGGGTTCCGTAAACCGCTACCAGTGTCGACATACCAGATTCGCGCTCCGGCGGAATTGATTTCAGGTGCAACTCATGTGATAGTTAAGCAACTAATAACCCCGACACAATAAAGAAGAAAAGGCGGGAGAACAAGCATGTCGAATTACCTGACTGGCGCAGTTCTGTTGATCAGCATAACAGTTGCCAGTGTTTCCAGCGCACAAACATCTGTTGAACTGTCGCGGACAGCTCATGGCAAACCTGATCTCAGCGGCATCTGGCAGGCGCTGGGCAATAACCACTGGAACATTGAACCGTCTGCAGCCAAAGCAGGTCCGGACTGGCGCAGCGGTGCCATTGGCGCCATCCCCGCAACGCTGGGCGTTGTAACAGACGGAGAGCTGCCCTATACCCCGTCGGGACTTGCACAGAAGCAGGCCAATCAGGCCGAGTGGCTGGCGCTTGATCCGCTCGCCAAGTGTTATATGCCTGGTGTGCCACGCGCCAACTACCTGCCCTTTCCTTTTCAGATTGTCCAGTCGGACGAACATGTGGTCATGGCTTACGAATTCGCCAGTGCGATGCGAATTGTGTATATGGATCAACCCGATTTTGACGGCCCGGTACCCGCCTGGATGGGCCATTCCCGCGGCCATTGGGAAGACGATACACTGGTCATTCGGGTAACAGACTTCATGCCCTACACGTGGTTTGATCACGCCGGCAATCATCACAGCGACCAGCTGGAGGTGATCGAACGTTATACGCCAATGGGCCCCAATGTCATCATGTATCAGGCTGAAGTGCGAGACCCGGTCACGTTCACCCGACCCTGGACCATGGCGTTTCCGCTGTACCGGCGGCTGGAGGAAAACGCTCAGTTACTTGAGTTCAAATGTGTCGAATTTGCAGAGGAACTGGTCTACGGCTACCTTAACAAAGACGCGCCGGCAGATCGTGTTCCACCACGCGGCATGCCCTTTACCATCCAGGAATAATTCTGACGAGGAGTTCCGGCCATGAAAACAAGCCGAAAGAACACAACCGTTGCGCTGCGACGCGTGCTGACCACGACCTCACTGACACTGGGTATTTGTCTCAGTGGACATAGTCATGCACAGGCTGACGACTGGCAGGTACCGCGCACAGCCGAAGGTCAGCCCGACCTCCAGGGTGTCTGGGCCAACAACAGCAGCACCCCGCTGGAGCGGCCGGAGTTTTTTGGCAACCGGGCCACACTGTCAGAAAGTGAGTATCAGGATCTGCTGCGCCAGGCTGAGGAAGTTCTGGCCAGTGGCGGAGATGCATTGTTTGGTGACGGCTTTCTGAACGCCGTGGTCAGTGGCGAAGTACAGTCCTACGACCCGGCCACCGGTAACTACGATGCCGCCTGGATGGTTGATCGTAATCTGGAAAACCGCACGTCGCTGATTATCGATCCGCCAAACGGACGGCTGCCGCCGATGACCGAACAGGGTCGGGCGCGCATGCAACAGCGCGCCAGCAACCGGATCAGCCCGACAGATTCCTATCTTGGCCGACCTCTTCAGGAGCGCTGCATAACCTGGGGAATGCCTTACATCATGGCCGGATACAACAGCTATTATCAGATTGTACAGAGCAGGGACTCGGTGGCCATTATTCAGGAAATGATACATGATGTTCGTGTCATCCCGTTGACCGACAAACCACCACTGGACGAACGGGTCCGACTCTGGCATGGCGACTCGCGTGGCTGGTGGGACGGTGACACACTGGTAGTGCAGTCGAAAAACTTCTCGGATCAAAGTCTGTTCCGCGGAGCGGGTGCCGAGCGGCTTTTCACGGAGCGTTACACCCGCATAGCCGACGATGTGCTGGAGTATCAGTTCACTGTTGAAGATCCCACAACGTGGGAGACTCCATGGACCGCAGTGATCAATTACACTGCCAGCGAGGACCCGATTTTCGAGTATGCCTGCCACGAGGGCAACTATGCGTTAATGGGTATTCTTTCCGGTGCACGGGCAGCAGAGCGGGCGGGGCAAACCCCTGCTCAATAGTAACCGGCCAGTAGTCACCGTCAGTCGGGTCTGACCAGTTCGCGCGGCATCCGGAATACAATGTTTTCCTCCACGCCAGGCACTTCGACCGGATGCTCGCCGCTGATTTGCCGGAGCCGGTCAACCACCTGTTGCACCAGTACCTCCGGCGCTGACGCGCCGGCGGTAACGCCAAACCGACGCTTACCTGTAAACCACTCAGGCTTTACATCCTCAACCCGGTCAATCAGATATGCCTCGCAACCCATCCGCTCTGCCAGCTCTCTAAGTCTGTTGGAATTTGAGCTATTGGGCGATCCAACTACCAATACCAGATCTGACTCCAGGGCCAGTTGTTTTACTGCGTCCTGTCGGTTCTGGGTAGCGTAGCAGATGTCTTTTTTACGGGGCCCTTCGATTTTCGGAAAGCGGGCATGCAAGGCATCAATCACCTTCGCGGTATCATCCATGGACAGTGTTGTCTGCGTAACATAAGCCAGACGCTCGGGATTCTCAACATTCAACACAGCAACATCAGCGACCGATTCCACCAGATAGATATCTCCACCGTTGCCTCGATCATATTGCCCCATGGTGCCTTCGACCTCCGGGTGACGAGCATGCCCGATCAGCACACACTCCCTGCCTTCCGCACTAAAGCGCGCCACTTCCAGATGCACCTTGGTAACAAGGGGACAGGTCGCATCAAAAACGCGAAAACCGCGATCCGAGGCTTCCCGCTGCACTTCCTGTGAGACGCCGTGTGCACTGAAAATAACAATTGGCTCGCGATCAAGGCTGTCCCGGGGAGGAACATCATCCAGTTCATCGACAAATACCGCGCCACGCTGCCGCAACGTATCAACCACAAATTTATTGTGAACCACCTCATGCCGCACGTAGATCGGTGCGCCGTAAACGTCAAGTGCACGATTGACGATATCTATCGCCCGGTCCACACCGGCACAAAAGCCCCTGGGATTTGCCAGTCTGATTTCTGCCTTGTTCATCACATCACCCCTGAATACTGACCGCCTGCACACCGGCAGGAATGACTGAAATTATATCGGCTCTGAACACTATATCCCGGCCGGCCAGTGGATGATTGAAGTCAATCACCACGGTCAATTCGCCAATCTGTGTCAGAACGCCCGGTATTTCATTGCCCCCACTGTCCGCAAACGATACCACGGTACCTGGCTCTACCGGGTCGGTGGTATTCGCCAGCAGGCGCGCAAAGCGCTGCCGCGGAAATGTCTGCACGTTGTCCTTGTTGACAGCACCAAATGCCTGTTCCGGAGGCAGCACCTGCTCCCGTGAATCGCCGGCAGCGGCGCCCATAAGTACGGCTTCAAAGCCAGGCAGCAGACTACCATCTCCGACGACAAATGTGGCCGGTGATTTGTCATAGTTGCCATCAATCTCCGAGCCATCCGGCAGCGACAGCGAGAAGTGCAGGGTTACCCGGGCACCCGGGGCGATCTGCACTGAATTTTCCGTTGAACGGTCTGGCACCATAGGATCAGGCATAAAGACGCTGCTCACCCTCGCCGGAAATATTTTCCACACAACGGCTGCACAACTCCGGGTGTTCAGCGTGGGCACCAACGTCTTCGCGGTGATGCCAGCAGCGCACACATTTGTCGAACACCGATGGCGTGATCTGCACCCGCAGGCCACTCAGTTCAGTGGCAACTGAATCTGTGGCGGCCGGATCAGACAGGTGCTGCAACCGGGCGGCGGACACAATCAGTACAAACCGGAGCTCGTTCTGCAATGCTGACAAGCGCTCGAACAGCGCATCATCACAAAACAGCGTCACTTCGGCACTCAGTGCCGCGCCGACTTTCTTTTCTGCCCGTTGCCGTTCCAGTTCCCTGTTGACTGCAGTCTTGACACCAATCAGTTCACGCCAGAATTCATCACTGAAATCCTCTCTGCCCGGTAATGCGCTCAAACCATCATCAAAGGAGGACAACAATACCGACTCACCATGCTCCCCCGGAATAAACTGCCAGATTTCATCAGCGGTAAAACTCAGGATTGGGGCAATCAGTCGCACCAGTATCTCAGTGATATGATACATCGCGGTCTGGGTCGAACGTCTGGCCAGTCCATCAGTCCTGGCGGTGTACTGTCGGTCCTTGATGATATCCAGATAGAAACTGCCAAGTTCAATCACACAGAAGTTATGCACTTTCTGATAAACGTTGAGGAACTGATAATTTTCATAATCCGACTGTACCTGTTCACGCAGCAACTGCGCCTGACGGGTAACCCAGTAATCAAGCGCCAGCATCTGCTCTGGTTCAACTGCATCCCGGACAGGATCAAACCCGTTCAGATTGGACAACAGGAAGCGCGCCGTATTGCGAATCCGGCGATAGGAGTCCGCCACCCGCTTCAGAATCTCAGGTGACACTGCAATCTCTCCCCGGTAATCGGTGGCAGCCACCCAAAGCCGCATGATGTCAGCGCCATACTCATTAAACACCTCATGCGGAGATATGGTATTGCCGAGCGACTTGGACATCTTGCGCCCTTCGGCATCCACGGTGAAACCGTGGGTCAACACCTGTTTATAGGGTGCCGTACCATTCATGGCAATTGCGGTTTTTAATGAAGACTGGAACCACCCGCGGTGCTGATCCGATCCTTCCAGATAAATATCCGCGGGATACTGCAGATTCTCGCGCGCCTGTAATACCGAGTAATGTGTGACACCTGAGTCAAACCAGACGTCCAGGGTATCGGTTACTTTGCTGTACTGATCGGCCTCCTCACCCAGCAATTCGGCTGCTTCCAGATCGAACCAGGCGTCAATGCCCGCTTTTTCTATACGCAGGGCTACCTGCTCTATCAACTCCGCTGTACGCGGGTGCAACTCACTGGTTTCGTTGTGCACAAACAGTGTGATGGGAACACCCCAGGTACGCTGGCGCGATACACACCAGTCGGGGCTGGCCCTGAGCATGAGTTCGATGCGTGCCTGACCCCATTCCGGCACCCATTGCACACCTTTCACTGCTTCCAGCGCAGCATTCAACAGGCCTTTTTCTGTCATGCTGATAAACCACTGCGGCGTAGCGCGATAGATCAGCGGCGTTTTGGTGCGCCAGCAGTGCGGATAACTGTGCTGAATTTTCTTGACGGCCACCAGCGCCTGTTCACGCTCCAGTATGGCGATGACTTTTTCATCAACCTTGTAGACATGCTCCCCAGCCACTTCCCCCGCAGCAGCTGAAAAGATGCCATTGCCATCTACCAGGTTGAGTGTACCCAGGCCATACGCCTGGCCGGCAACAAAGTCTTCCATGCCGTGGTCGGGCGCCGTGTGCACTGCGCCCGTGCCTGCGTCCGTCGTAACATGATCACCCAGCAGCACAGGTACCTGTCTGTCCACAAAGGGGTGTTGCAGCAAGGCCCGTTCAAACGCTGAACCCATTGCAGTGCCAAGTCGCACAGCAGACTCCGCACAGCCATAGCGGGTCATGACCTCATCCTGCATATCGGCCGCCACAATCAGCAACTCTTCGCCACGCTCTTCGCTCACCGTGCAGCGAATCAATGCATACTCCAGATTTGCATTCAGACATACCGCCTGATTGGCAGGGATTGTCCAGGGCGTTGTGGTCCAGATGACAACTGACATTCTGTCGGCATGGGCAATGTCGGCGTCGACCCCGAATGCGGACAGCCAGGCAGTCGGCTCCACGACAGCAAATCTTACGTCAATAGCAAATGACTGCTTGTCCTGGTACTCCACTTCGGCCTCGGCCAGCGCAGAACCACCCACCACACTCCAGTAGACTGGTTTGAATCCCTTGACCAGATGTCCATTGGCGACAATCCGTCCCAGGGCCCGCACGATATTGGCTTCGGTATCAAAGTTCATGGTCAGGTAGGGATTGTCCCACTCGCCCAGCACACCCATACGGATAAAGTCTTTTTTCTGGTTCTCCACCTGCTTGGCGGCATATTCGCGGCATGCCTGGCGGAAATCGGCATAACTGATTTTCTGACCGGCCTTGCCCTTTTTCTTCTCTACATTGTGCTCAATCGGCAAGCCGTGACAGTCCCAGCCAGGCACGTAAGGCGCATCGAAGCCAGCCAGTGTGCGCGACTTGATGATAAAATCCTTCAAGGTCTTGTTGACCGCATGCCCCAGGTGCAGATCACCATTGGCGTAGGGAGGGCCATCATGCAGAATAAACTTGGGACTACCCGCACGTAGCTCCCGAATCCTGCCGTACAGATCCATTTTCTGCCAGCGCTCCAACATCCCCGGTTCGCGCTGGGACAGGCTGGCCTTCATCGGAAACTCCGTACTGGGCAGATTCAGGGTTTGCTTGTAGTCAGTCATAACTCGTCACTTTCTCTGGTCATTTAAGTTGTTCGTGTTTGCGCCTGCAAAATACTCTCTTACCTGCTCGATATCCCGGGATATCTGCCCGGTCAGTTCTTCCAGCGATGCAAATTTCTGCTCAGGTCTGATTCGCTGGCGAAACACCACAGAAACCCATGCGCCATATATATCACGATCAAAATCAAGCAGGTGCACTTCCAGCATGGCCGCTCCGTTGTGATCCACAGTCGGCCGGTAGCCGATATTGGCAGCGCCTGTGGCACTCAGCGTTTCGCCTTGCGGCGACACGATCTGCACATCGCAGGCGTACACACCATGCAATGGTATATTGCGACGGTTCAGCGCCAGGTTACAGGTCGGGAAACCAAGACTGCGGCCCAGTTGCTTGCCTCTGATCACGGTGCCGGCAATCGCGTAGGGTCGCCCCAGTGCGCCGGCCACAGCGGTGAAGTCCGCTGCTGCCAGCTGTTCACGAATATACGTGCTGCTGACGCGTACGCCACGATACAGGCAACTGCTGGTCTCCAGCACTTCAAAACCGGCGCGGTTACCGTACTCCTGTAACAAAGCGTAGTCGCCTGATCGCTGATGGCCAAACCGGAAGTCATTGCCAACAATCAGACAGCGCACATTGAGTCCGGCTACCAGAATCTGTTCAATGTAATCCTGCGGACTCAACTGACACAAGGCCCTGTCAAAGCGGAGCAGAAATACCGTCGACACGCCCAGCTCACGCAGCAGGTTCACTTTTTCTTCCGCTTCACTCAGTCGCGGCGGGCAATCCCGGGGGTCTGCCGCAAAAAACTCCTCCGGATGCGGCTCTATGACAATGACCACCGAAGGCACTGAGTACTGTCGGGATTTCTCCAGCAACTGACTGACTATCTGCTGATGCCCCAGATGAACACCATCAAATTTCCCGATAGTTGCCACACAGCCCGCATGCTGCTCCAGGAAACCTTCAGTGGTATCAATGACGTTCATGGGCCGGCTGCCACAGAAAAAGGCGGATTATAACGTGTTACCAAGGCAGTTCCCACCATCTACAGACGCGCCTTGCCCGCCTGAAACAGTATGGTCGCCAGCACCAGTGCGCCCACGATGACAACAAACTGGCCAATCAACGTGTTGACGACAGAAATCGAATCCGGTCGTGTCATGATAAATCCCAGATTGATCAGTGTTGCAACAGCCGCTAACAGACATACACCTGCAAGTCCGATCAGCAGCAACGCCAGAATTTTTTTCATACGCACCTCCCCTAAACCTGTCCCTGCCCCTGTTTCCTCCCGGCATGGTGGCAGATTATGGCAGTGCAGCGCATCAACAACAACGCTTTAAGGGCGTCTGAACGAGTCTGTGTCACATATTCAGGGGCTAGCTGGCTGACATTGCCCCTGTCTTGCAGGTATGATCCGTTGCAAGGAAAGAGGTAACTGAAACCATGCTGTCAAAACTGCTTATCACATTGCTGGTGATCTCACTGGCGGTGATTTATCTGCGGCGGCGCAAACAGGCCAGCGCAGTATCCGTAAAGACAGACAAATCAGGCAAAGTGACTGCGTTTCTCGCGCATGCCAGCAGCAATGGCTGGCAGAGAGACGGAAAAGATTCGCAATCCACACTACAGTCAGGCAATCCTGCGACCATGGCGGGCAAATTACGCATGATCCTGTGGATCGCTCTGGCCGGCCTGATACTGCTGGGCAGCGCCTACAGTGTCTGGCACTGGCAGGATCAGCGCCGCGAACTGACGGTACTGCTGTACAGCAGCGGTGAGCAGGCGCCGGTTGTTTATCGTGTACCGAGAAAAGACCTGGGTGAGCGAAGTTTTACAACATCCGACGGCACCCGGGTTAACGTGTCGGACAGCGAGCGCATGGAAATCATTGGTCTCTAGTATTGTTTAACGTGTCGCTCATGGCGTAATTCAGGCCAACTGTCGAACAATGGCCGCATCCTGTCGACAGAGCCCCCTTTTAAACCGCACATCTGTTATTCTGAGCGCATTCAACAATCAGGGACCAAACTGGAACCGTAGCCCGGCAATTTTCGACAATGACACTGCTTAGACCATTCAATCACTGGATCAGACACCACTGTATCGTGCTCGCGCTGACATTCATGCCAGGTGCCCTGCTGGCCCGTGAGACTATAGTTGAACTTGAGGATGGCAGCAGCGTCAAGGTGTTCCTTTTTGAACCTGCGGATCAAAGCTCCGGCCCCTGGCCACTGACCATTCTGATGTCCGGCGGCAGTGGCAATGAATATGTGGCACGGGCACAGTTCTGGCTGGGGCGCGAACTGGCCAAGCAGGGCTGGATGATTGCAGTGCCGGTTTCACCCACCAATACGCCTTTTACCGGTGAAAATGGCCAGAAAATTCCCAAAGTCATCAAACACCTGCAAACGTTTGACGATATCATGCCGGGCAAAGCACTGCTGGTTGGAGTATCGACCGGTGGCAGTTCAGCACTGGAACTGGCGGCACAACACCCGGATCAGTACCATGGCGTTGTTGCTGTACCGGGTATGCTGAAGGATCTGTCGCTGATACAGGACATGAAAAATCTGCCGGTTTATCTGCGCATAGCAGAGGATGACCTGTTTCGCTGGAACAGGGAAATGCCGGCGCTGGTGCAGGCGCTGGAAATAGGAGGCGCCAGGGTGAATGCCCGACTGGTAACGGGTGGCAAGCATGTATTCCGGCTTGACTGGAATGAGTTGCAGCCATGGATTGAGTCGCTCACAACAGCGGCGCCATGAACCATGACCTGACTGCACGGCAGTGGTGCAATTTTCAAGCACGTGATAAAGTTCGCATCCTTGCAACAGACTTGACTGACGCCGGAGATGCTGGATGAAACTGATAACCGCTATCATTAAACCGTTTAAATCCGATGATGTCCGCGAAGCGCTGTCTGAACTCGGCGTGAACGGCATGACCATGACCGAAGTAAAGGGTTTCGGACGCCAGAAAGGACATACCGAACTGTACCGTGGTGCAGAGTATGTGGTTGATTTCCTGCCAAAAGCCAAGATTGAAGTTGCCGTAGCAGACGAAATCGTTGATCAGACGATAGATGCCATATGCAAAGCCGCCAATACCGGTCACATTGGTGACGGCAAAATTTTTGTAACCGCACTTGAACAGAGTATCCGTATCCGTACCGGCGAAACTGGCAACGACGCCCTTTAACGGACCGCGCCAGGAGACGACCGCAGCGCCCTACCGCTCGATCACCCGTAACGTGACCAGCGCATACACCAGCTTGTTGCCTGCCTTATCCAGGAAAGTTACTGACACCAGTGATGTGGAACGCCCCTGGTTGATCAGACGCCCCTGCAGTTGCATTCTGGGTCCGAGAACCGGGTCCAGATAGTCGATGCGCATATTGATGGTGGTTATCCAATAAGATTCCCGATCAGGACAAAGTGTCCGGATGGTATACAGCGCAACCATATCGACATAAGTTCCGGTAAAACCACCAAACAGTTGCTGACGCGGATTCAATACCTGGTCCGGCACATGCGCATCAATATCTACGTACCCATAAGATTCCTGATCGATTACCCAGTCAGGAGCCTCCAGTAAATCTCCTGCGCAATGCCCCGGTCGCATAAAAATGGGTCGGTTATCGGTTGTGCCTGTCATCAATCGGTTTCCTGCTGTCCAAATTCAAAAAAGTATACTTCGAAATTCAACTGCACCCGCGGATCAGGCTCCCAGTTATAACGATTTTCGAACAATAGCTGCGGAACAACTTCCAGCACCAGCCAGTCCTCATAAATGGCCTTGCGATAGATCATCTGGGCATAATAACTGTCTACCCCACTTTCGGGCCGATTCTGGCCCAGCAATCCCAACTCATACGACATCGTCTCCCGTTCCCCGAGTCGCTGCTGCCAGGCAACGGACTGGCCAAACTCGGTGAGTCGATCCTGATGTTCATAATTCACCTCGGAATCAACCCTGAAACTCCACTGATCATTTATCCTGTTCAACAGCGACAGACGGGTATCCTGCCCCCAGCCATCATGGTGATAATAAAAAACGCGGTTTGATAATCCGAACGTCCAGTTATCCGACAGACTCACGCCATAGCGGGTACGAAAGCGGTAAAATACATCCAGCGGCAGATCGCCGCTCACACCGATATCATGATTAAAACGCCAGCCGTTACGCTCCGCTGTCTGATAACTGAAACCACCGGTAAAGGACGAGGTATTGATGTTGCTCAGTCGCTGATCACGCAGAGAATTCTGTTCAGCAGTTTCCGACTCGAATATGAGTTTCCAGCGCTCTGACGCGCGAGGCAGGTCCAGCCGCCCGCCAATGCGGGCATTGGAGAAGTATGCATCATGGCGGCCGATACGCTGATTGAAGCGCAGCCGGACATAGCTTTCGTTCTGGCGGGAAATCTCCTCATCGTCACCGGCCAGCCAGCCATCGAAGTTACTGCCAACAACGGAGACATTGTGCGACATGTCGTCGCGCTGATCCTCCAGCCAGCGAAGTGTTCGATCAAACTGCAGAAATTCCAGCGTACTGCGCAGCGGACCGGGCTCCTCCGTCAGGTCGTCGAGTGACGCTGGCGGCCGGACGGTATTACCTGCACGGATGGTATCGGCTGAGGCAGCTTCCTGTGCCTCTTCTTCCTGTGCCACTTGTTCCTGAGCCACAGACCATGCCGGCAGGATGCCCAGCCCCAGGCACATGGAAACCACATTAAACAGACCTTTCTGGCTCAAGTGCATCCCTTGTCGCTGAACTGAAAGCATTCAGTGTAATTGAGCTATTTGACAGTCGCCAGCATAACAGCGCATTTACCACATTGAGGACAGGATTGATCATGATTTGTCACAATTTTGCTGATCAGGAACCCGATGTTGCAGGTAATCGGGGAATCACATTGTGCTCCAGCATCACAATCAACCACTCAGCCGCGTGATGCAGGGGGTCCAGTGCCAGCAGAATGCCTGCCATCACACTGACCGACAGAAACAGACTCAGCCAGAGTGGCAGCAGGCGGCGCTTTTCGGCATCCAGCAATGCGTGAACCCGCAACTCCAGATCGCTGCCGCTAAAGCCGCGCGCTGCATCGGGGATCAGGTTCTGTTTTATAACTCTGCCAACATGCACCAACGTTTCAGCAACCGACAGATAACCGTGACGTCGGGCAGACTCAAAGTCACAGGCCTGCTCACACATCAATTGAAGATCACCAAGCACCATTCGCGCCCAGGGTCGGGGCAAAACCAGACAGAATATCTGTCCGGCCAACATCCGCAGATTATCGCGACGGACGCGATGTGCGTGTTCGTGATCCAGGATTATGGCCAGTTCCTGCTCACTGCACAGTTTTTGCAGCCCTCTGCTGATAAACACGCCCGGATGCCACCAGCCCAGAGTAAACACTGCCGGTACGTCTGCCTTGAGCACACGAAACCCCTGTTGCCGCTTTGCCAGCGCGTCAAACTGACGCCGCATCCGGACGCCCGATCGCAACCTGAACAAAAATTGCGCCAACAGGCTGCCCGCCAGCACCAGCGCCATCGCCATTCCCAGCCAGGCCACAATCTCGACACCAACAAGAGGCACATGTTGCTCACAAGTGCCATGACAGTGCGGCTCAATCAGCCGACCCTCCAGCCGGGGCAGAAACAACAGCAGGCTTGCCAGCGCACTGATCAGCAACGGCCCGGCCCAGAATATCGTAATCAGGTTGCTGGCATGGCGCGGATGCAACCTGAGCATAAGCCCTCTCAGGCCAGGATACAGCAGACCAAAGACCAGGGTCAGACATGCCCAGAGCAGCAGCCACATCAGTGCAATGGTGCCGATCAGATTAATCACCTGCGCCCTCCCCGCGTTCGCGTCGCGAGCGGATCAGTGCTTCCAGCTCATCCAGTGAGGACTCATCATGTTCGGCCGCCACGTGAACAAAACTGCTGAGTATGGTCTCCATCCTGCCATCGTGAAGCAACTGAATGACATCACCAAGCATTCTGCCAAGCAACGCACTGCGCGAAACGGAACTGAAATATGTATAGGCATGCCCGTGCTTGATTCTGTCTACATATTTTTTCCGGTACAACCGCTCCAGCGTAGACTGCACAGTACTCAGTCCCGGCACTCTGCTCCCTGACAGCGCATCACGCACTTCCCGTGCATCCAGATGTGGGCGTTGCCACAGCGTCTCCAGCACCTGCAGCTCAAGCTCGCCCAGATTGGTGGATAATATATTGGATGATGATCGAGAATTACCGCTGTTCATGAAAGTCTGTGAAACATCCCTGGTCCATTAATTGCCACTAATCTAGCTGCGATTCGGGAAAAATGCAAAAACCGATCTGGGATCGGTTTTTATTGCCATACTTACTTGTTCTAATTCAATAACTTAAATTTTCCGAACAAATTCCGCAGTTATACTTCCGTTCTGATTTTTAAGCACAACTGATTTTTCTGCCGCAGCAGGCTGTGGTCTGACGGCTCGGGGATAACCATGCAACAACAAAAACTTCTGGCAGCCAGTATCGCCATGCTGCTGACTGTCCAGGTCACAGCACAAACAACTTCCGATGAAAATACAAACGTCGAAGAGGTATTGGTGCTGGGCACTGACTTCAATCTGCAGGGCACACCTGAAACCGCTACCGAGGGTATGGTCTATCAGCAACAACTGGCGCTTCGTCCGGTTTCGCGCACAGCCGAACTGCTGGAATTTGTGCCAGGCATGATCGCCACTCAACATAGCGGCGAAGGTAAAGCCAATCAATACTTTGTGCGCGGCTTCAACCTTGACCATGGTACCGACTTTGCGATCAAACTGGATCGCATGCCGGTCAACATGCCGAGTCATGGCCATGGCCAGGGTTATGCTGATATCAATTTCATCATTCCTGAACTGGTCAGCACCATGCGTTACCGCAAGGGACCGTACTACGCCAGCGGCGGGGACTTTGCTACTGCAGGTGCCGCCGAGTTTGTTTATGCAGATGCCCTGGAACAAGGGCAGATGAATCTGACCATGGGGGAGAATAACTACCGACGCCTGTTTGCTGGCAACTCATTTGACGTTCCGGGTGGTCAATTGACCATCGCCGGAGCGCTGACCGGCTATCATGGCCCGTGGGAACTGGATCAGAGCCTGCGTAAGCGCAAGGGGCTGATCAAATACCATCAGCAGGCCGATGATTACAGCTTTAGTGTGACCGGCATGACATACCGCAATGCCTGGGACTCAACCGATCAGATTCCGCTCAGGGCAGTGGAGGATGGCAGAATTGGCGTCTGGGGAAACATTGACCCGACAGCCGGTGGTGACTCACGCCGGAACAGTCTGTCCATGGACTGGACACAGCAGCTGCTTAACAATGCCAACTGGCGCTTCAGTGCCTATATAATGGACTATGCGCTGGATCTGTATTCCAATTTCACCTATTTTGATGCAGATCCCGTGCGCGGTGACCAGTTTCAGCAAACAGACAGTCGCCGCGTAGCGGGATTCGACACCGAATACAGCAGAATGCTGGATACCGACAGCATTCCCGTCAACTTTACTGTCGGTTTTCAGCACCGTTATGACGACATCCATGTCGGTTTGCACAAATCACAGCAGCGACGCCGCTACGCCAGCACCCGCGATGATTACGTCGAACAATCCCTGAGCAGTCTCTATGCCAGTCTTGAACACGAATGGACAGACCGTTTGCGCAGCGTTTCCTCGCTGCGCCTGGACAATTACAGTTTTGATGTCACTGACCTGCTGGGCATCAATGGCGGCAGCGGATCCGATTTTCTGCTCAGCCCAAAGCTGAATCTGATCTATACACCAACTGACGGCGTGGAGACATTTCTCAGTGCTGGCCAGGGTTTTCACAGCAATGATGCCCGCGGCGCCACTATCCGTATTGATCCGGTAAGCGGCGACCCGGTTGCCCCGGTTGATCCTCTGGCGACAGCGCGAAGTTATGAACTGGGAATGCGCACCTCGCTGTTGCCCAAAACACAATTGGCTGTCACCGCATTCAGCATGAAGCTGTCGTCTGAACTCATTTATGTGGGCGATGAAGGAGCAACGGAAGCGGTGGATCCCAGCCAGCGGGAAGGCATCGAGATCAGCTTTTTATATACACCACTGGACTGGTTGCTGTTTGACGGCGATGCGACCTACACCCGGGCCAGACTGCAAGGTGTCGGTCCGGATGACCGCATCCCCAACGCAGTGCGCAACACTGCATCACTGGGTATGAACGTCGACGATATAAATAACAGCGGCTGGAGTGGCGGCATGCGACTGCGTTATCTGGGCACAGCCCCATTGATCGAGGACAATTCAGTCCGCACAGAGTCCACGTTTCTGGTCAATGCCCAGATAAGCAAAGCGCTGACACCGACTATGTCACTGAGCCTGGAGTTGCTGAACGTGCTGGACAGCCGTGACACTGATATCACCTACTTTTACGAATCGCGTCTGCCCGGAGAGGCTGCAGCGATCGAAGACATCCACTTCCATCCAGCAGAACCACGCAGTATCCGTGTCACGCTCAGCGCCCGTTTCTGAGGATCGCGCACATTCAGCCAGACACGATCCACCCCTCATCTGGCCGGTTTCAGGTAACCGGCCAGATACTGCATTGCATCACCAACCGAGCCGCCCCAGGCCGCAAAGTCGTGATCACCATCAAAAATACGCAGCTCTACATGGTCAGGTTGATGTTCACGCAAGGCCTGAAAAAAACCGGCAGCATGATAGGCAATATCAAACCGGTCATGATCGCCGCTATTGATATAAAAAGGGACAATCAACCCTTTTTCTTTATATTCCTCAAAAACTGACACCCAGTTCAGACTCCGCCAGCGCGCCGGATCAAATGCACCATTGCTCTGAAATATTTCAATGCGTGTCGCAGAAGAACTGGCTGGCGGGACAGGGTTGTATACTGCAGGACTTAGCGGAGCGGCGGCTGCGAATAGCTCCGGATACTTGAGCGCTGCATTGGTGGTACCAAACCCGCCAGCAGAGTAACCAGCAATGATCCGCCCTTCACGAGCCGCATGAGTCCGATATGCGCTGTCTATATGCGGAACAAGTTCTGTGATCAGGGCAGTTTGTGCCATCTCCAGATGGCTGTCTGCCCACCAGAAATTCGGATCCGCCGGCATGACAATCAGCATGGGGGGAAGCAGGCCTTCAGCAATCAGACGATCAGCCGTCTCCTGAATATTGCCAGCCCGCACCCAGCTGTGTTCATTGCCCGACGCCCCGTGCAACAGATACAGCACCGGCAAGCGCCCGCGACTGGTTGAATAGTCGTCGGGCGTATACAGCGAATAACTGATAGCGCGATTGAGCAATGCCGAGTCAACGCTGTGTTGTGAAATTGAGCCTGCACCCGCCAGTGCCGGGCAAACCAGTAGCCATATCAGCAAAAAACCATGCAGAACCTTTATTCTTGTCATTATTTTCTCCTCACATAAAATCCATATCACCGGCTGTCAGCCACCAGGCGCCTTTCAGCAACCCAGTTTCCGGCCCCCTGCTCCAGCGATTGCAGGGAATCTGTATGCCTGTGCTTTCAATCAGCGAGTCCGGGTGTTTCAGCCGCTGCACCTGACCGCCGGTCACCCACATCACTATCGGCCGCCCGACTGATCGGCCAAATACACATATCTGGCTGAATGCGGCACTCAAAGCGTCTGCCGCTCCCACAATATCCATCAGCAGGTACTGTTCACCGTGTTCACGCAATACGCCAAGTGCAACCGCCTTACCATTCAGGTGAGCAACAACGCAGCGGTAGTGCATGCCCGGCCGTTGGACAAACCGGTAATGCAGATATGCTGCATCCCTCAAGCCAATAATGGCGTCGGTAAAGTCTGCCTCCATCTGTTGCCACAGAATATCAGCATAAGCGGCGATACCGTCAGCAGCGCTGAACTCGCTCACCTGCCAGCCGGTAACAGCTTCTGCTACCGGATTGCTGATCGCCAGCAACTCGTCACTCTTTTCATACAGTCCCAGACGCTCGGCAACGTGCATGGCCTTGAGATTCGGAAAACCGAATCCCAGCAGATAGGGCGCGCCGTAACCGGCATATTGCTCCAGCATACTGGCAGCGGTTTTAAAAAACAGCCCGCTGCGACTGAAAAATCCACGCTGCCCCGGCAATACCATTACATCGCAAATCTGCACGGCACTGCAGGCCTGCCCAAAGTAGCGGATATCCCTGGCCACACCACCATAGTGCGCAACAACTGATTGTTCACGCACGGCAACAACAGATGCGCCCCTGCCGGTAGCGTATTTCCAGTGCCAGAGATCAACATCAAAGTCTGTTTTAAAACTCAACTCAAAGATCGGCCGGTAGTTGTCGACCGGCACACACGTTGCCGGCAGCAGCTCAACGACATCACTCTGCCTGTCTTGCAGGGTCAGACGCCAGCTGAGCAGGTGATGACAGCAAGTGCCATCCAGACATCCGGCCGTATCGCGCCGCAAACCGGCGCGCAGGGAATTGATGATCTGCTCAGGTTCGCCACTCTGTGCCGGCAGCCGGTCGATTCCGGACTCGAACTGCGTGAGAAAAACACGCATGAAACGACCGGTGTCAGCGCTAAGATCCTCATCCCCGACAAGACTGAATCCGGTTCGCCCGGCCAGTGCCAGCACATGCTCCATGACCGGCAGTGATTGCGGTGCCGTCCCGCTATAGTTGTTGGTCGCGAACTCATCCAGCAGCAGCAACTGACCGCCCGGCGCCAGCAGATGCCTGGCCGCCGCAAACATCACCAGGGGCAGAAAGTAGCGGGCGCTGTTTTGCAGGACTATCACATCATAAGAAGCGGCAGGTGCCTGCTGCCAGAATAACTCAAAGGATTGCTGTACAAACCGGACAGTACCGTCGGGCAGATCTGCCAGATTTTCACGTGCGAGCTGCACCGCCGCCGCATTGTTATCCAGCGCGGTCACCCGATAGCCGGCTTCAGCCAGCTGCCCTGCCAGTGTGCCGAAGCCACAGCCGACGTCCAGCACCCGGGCTGGAGGCGGCAGTGCCAGCGCACCTCTCAGCCGCTCCGCCGCTGCATACTGGCCAGCCAGCAGCATCGATGCAGGACTATCCTGCGCCGACCGATCAGCGAGGCAACCATAACTCAGGAAAGGGACTTTACCCACCAATGAGTGCATCAGCACAGCATAAACGTTCAGCGGAAAATACAATTTCTGATAGGTTGTCTCCATGGGCGGCATTATACGGTAGAATCAGCAACATGAGTAAAACGACAACCAATGGCATCAATAAACTGTTTGCGATCAACGCTGGCGAGTCACGCAGCTCTCCCAGGGTGGGTCTGCAGCGTTTGCTGCTGTTGCGTGCGCTGGTTACTATTGCCGGAGTAATTGGAGCAATCGTCTTTGACTACTTCTCCCCACTGCATCTGCCCATATCAATTGTTGCGTTATTGCTCACCGGCGTACTGGTGTCTCTGCTCACCGGCTGGTTACAGGTACGCAGCGCCAGACTCCTAAGTCAGAATGCACTGGTGTTTAATCTTGCCCTGGATTTTCTGTTTGTTGTTGTTCTGTTGATGTACACCGGCGGCGCAGCCAATCCACTGATCTCTTACCTGCTGGTATTACTGGCAGTTGCTGCCACATTGCTGAGCGGTTTGTGGGCGAATGTGTTTGCAATACTGGCAATGGTCATTTATACCGCCTTTCTGATCGTTGGCATCCGCACGGAAGCACATGGCGATCATATGGTGCAGAGTTTTCAGCTGCATCTGGTAGGCATGTGGGTAACCTTTGTTGTCAGCGCCGCCCTGATTACCATATTTGTCAGCCGGATGGCCGCGGCCATCCGCAGCCGGGAATCCAGTCTGGCTAAATTCCGGGAAAACGAGATGCGTAATGAGCAACTGGTGGCAATCGGCACACTGGCAGCAGGTACAGCGCATGCACTGGGCACACCATTGTCGACCATGTCGGTGCTGCTCTCCGATCTGGACGATCAGACCGAGGAATCCCTGCGGCAGCATCCCCTCAAGGAAGACATCCATCTGTTACGCCAACAGGTCATGCGCTGCAAGGCATCACTTGATCAACTGACGCGTTTTTACAATAAAAACGATCAGCAACATCCGGGGCGCATGCATGTGGATGCATTTGACAGTGCTATCCGCGACTACATCATCAACATTCACCCCAATGCCACTATTTCCTTCGACAAGGCTCCAGACTGTTCATCATGGCTGATCAGTAGCGATATCACTATCCGGCACGCATTGATCAATATAATTGAAAACGCAATCCGCGCAGCCGCCAGGCAGGTTACAGTCCAATATGCTTTTGACGGTGACGTTGAAGGTATGCTGCAGATCAGCGTGCAGGACGATGGTCCGGGCATACCGGCGCAGGTCATGGAAAACATGGGCGAGCCCTTTATTTCAACCCGGCCTGACAGTATGGGGCTGGGTATCTTTCTTGCCAACGCCTCGATTCAGCGGCATGGCGGCACCATTGAAATGTTCAATATCAAGGGCAGCGGTGCCAGAACCGTAATACGTCTGCCGGTGGCAGCGGGCACGAACGGAGGTAACGCCTGATGAGTGCGGCGACAATAATTCTGATTGAGGATGACGAGGTGTTTGCATCAGTCATCAGCCGGGCGTTGCAACGCCGCGAATATGAGGTGTTTCACGCGGCTGACATTGCCTCTGCAACACTACTGATTGCCCGTCAGGATTTTGATTATGCAATTGTTGATCTGAACCTGGCTGGGCATTCCTCGCTGGAACTGATTCCCCTGCTAAAACAGAAATGCCCGGACAGCCCGGTCTTGATTCTGACCGGTTACGCGAGCATTGCCACTGCGGTGGAGGCCATCAAGCTGGGGGCAGACAACTATCTGGCCAAACCGGCGGATGCCAACGATATTTTGACCGCATTGCATGGTGGCAACGGCGAGGAAGGCCCGACTGGCTCCATTCAGGAGCCAATGTCCGTGCGCCGACTTGAGTGGGAGCATATCCAGAAGGTACTCAAGGAAAATAACGGCAATATTTCGGAAACCGCCCGACAGCTAAAAATGCATCGGCGTACCCTTCAGCGCAAACTGCAGAAGAAACCGGTAGCGGGCTGACCCGCTGCTCACGGGGACGTCATGACTTTTGGCACTCAGGTATAATGCGCCCGATATGCTATAAATCGCGTCGCGATCCTGACTGCAGTTCAGCAGATTTTTTTGGATCCAGCATGCTCGCCGCCAACGTATAATAATCATCGGCACTATTTACTGACAGCCAACACAAAAAGCCATGGTAAAAAGCCACGCCTTCCGCCGTGCGCGAGTATAATGTTGCACCAAATCCGGCTCAGCCGGATTCCGCACCCTCAATTTTAGCAGTTAGCAGACGGACCCTGATGTGAAAAAACAATACCTGGTAGCCATAGGACTTGTCGCCCTTATCCTTTTATGGATGTTCATACCGCGCGGAGATCGCAGCGTGGATGATCGATACGCCATGGATGAGACACCCCGGCAGGTCAATGCCGTGGCAGACAACAACAATAGTGTATCAAGAGCCGCTGATTTTACCGTGCGGGCGCGGCGCGTTCAGGCTGATACATTTACCCAGTCAGTCAGCGTGCGTGGCAGAACCCAGGCAGTGCGCCACGTGGATGTGCGCGCGGAAACCGCCGGCCGGGTTGTTGCAACACCGGTGGCGCGTGGCGCCCGCGTTGAGGCGGGCGACGTCTTGTGCGAAATCGCTGTCGACAACCGTGAAGCGGATCTGCTGGAAGCGCTGAGCAGACGGGAACAGGCTCGTCTTGAATATGAAGGGGGCCAGGATCTGCAGCGTCGCAATCTTCAGTCCCAGATCTCGGTTGCACAACTCAAGGCGGCCTATGACGCGGCTTCAGCCGCTGTCAGTCGTGCTGAGCTGGCGCTGGCACGAACCAGGGTAACTGCACCATTTGCAGGAATCATGGAGTCAAGAGCTGTTGAGGTCGGTGACTACATGGACATGGGCGGTCAATGCGCCACGCTGCTGGATGACCAGCCCATGCTGCTGGTAGCGCTGGTCCCCGAGCAGGATGTCGGCAAACTGCGTCCGGGCAGCGAAGTGACCGGTACGCTGGTGACCGGTGAACGTGTACAGGGAAAATTGACCTACATTTCGCGGGTAGCCGACAATATTTCACGCAGTTACCGCATCGAAGTCGAATTGCAGCCTGGCACAGCCATTCGGCAGGGAATCAGTACCGAAGTACTGATTACTGCCAACGACACCCGCGCTCACCTGGTGCCGCCCTCCTCGCTGACCATGGATGATGAGGGAATGGTTGGCGTCAAGACTCTGGACAGAGACAACCGGGTTGAATTTCACCGCGTTCGCATTGTGGGCGAAAGCACACGGTTGGACAGTCCCGGTTTCTGGGTATCCGGATTACCAGAGGAAGTTACTCTGATCACACTGGGGCAGGAACTGGTATTCCCCGGACAGCAGGTCAATGCAAATTTTGATTGGGCTCAGCGATGATTTATCTAAAGGCAGCCGTTTCACGATCGCGAACAACCCTGAGCATCTTTGTTGTAATCGTGCTGGCAGGTCTGGCAGCCTATCGGTCCATACCGGTTGAGCTCAATCCGGATGTTACGGTACCGGTCATTATCACCACCATCGTACATCCTGGTATATCGCCGGAAGATTCCGAGCGCCTGCTGGCTCGCCCCACGGAAATCGAGCTGAAGAATGTTGAAGGTATTACCCAGTTGCGCTCGTTTGCCAATGAGGGTACCGCCACCATCATCACTGAATTTGACGTCAGTTTTAATGCGGATCTGGCCGTGCAGGACATCCGTACAGCAGTCGATCGTGCCAAAGCCAGATTCCCGGCCCAGACAGAAGAACCGTTTATCCAGGAAGTCTCTGCTGCAACTGTACCCGTTGTGCAGATTGCACTAGGCGGAGAAGGTGTCTCGGAACGCGTTTTGCTGCAGATTGCCCAGGTGCTGCAACGGCAAATTGAAAATCTGCCGGAGATCCTTTCCGCAGACATGATCGGTGCACGCGAAGAATTGCTGGAAGTGATTATCGACCCGGCCAAGCTGGAGAGCTACGGCATCACCAACCAGCAACTGGTGCAGGCAGTTACCAACAATAACCGGCTGATTCCCGCCGGCACACTGAATACCGGGTCAGGCAGTTTTGCCATCAAGGTGCCGGGGCTGATAGAAACGGCTGACGACCTGTTCCAGCTGCCAGTTGCCGCCAATGAAAACGGCGTAATTGTTCTCAGTGATGTGGCAGAAGTCAGACGCACGTTCAAGGACGCAGAACGTTTTGCATACGCCAATGGTGAGCGCGCGATTTCACTGGATGTACAAAAGCGCAAAGGCGCCAATCTGATTCAGGCAATGGACAAGATTGACCTGCTGGTACGCGAACTGCGCACCAGCATCCCGCCAGCGGTGAAAATCACCTACCTCAACAACACAATACCCCTGGTCATTGAGCAGAACTCCGGCCTGCAGGGCAACATGGCAACCGCGATGGTGCTGGTACTGGTGGTGGTTATCGCAGCCGTTGGTGTCCGCTCCGGCATCCTGGTGGCACTGGCGGTTCCGTTCTCCTTCTTTTTTGCATTTATTGTCATTTCCATGCTCGGTTTCACCTACAACTTTATGGTGATCTTTGGCCTGTTGCTCGGGCTGGGCATGCTGATTGACGGTGCCATCGTGATGGTCGAGTATGCGGACCGGAAGATGGCAGAAGGGTATACGCGTGCGGATGCCTTCCAGGAATCGGTGAGCCGGATGTTCTGGCCGATTACCGCATCCACTGGCACCACCCTGGCCGCTTTTCTGCCCATGATGTTCTGGCCGGGTGTTGCCGGTGAATTTATGGGCTACCTGCCCGTGACTGTGTTTGCTGTGCTGGTTGGCTCTTTGCTGTATGCACTGGTTTTTGCCCCCACCATTGGCTCGCTGATTGGCAGCCAGACCATCAAGATGACCGCCGGCAACGGACTCGGACAAATTGAAAGTGGCAAGCCCGAGAAAGTGGGCGGCATAGTCGGCATTTACGCCAAAATTCTGCGAGTAGCAGTTAAATCTCCCGGTCTGGTATCACTCGCCAGCCTGGCAACTCTGATCACAATCATCTGGGCATATGGCACTTATGGCAAAGGCGTCGAATTTTTCACCAGCGTGGAACCCGCCCAGACCCAGGTGCAGATCTTTGCCCGCGGCAATTACTCGCCTGAAGAGATCCGCGATATTGTGCTGGATGTTGAGCAGCGTATCGAAAGCATCGGTCACTACAAAAGTATCGTGACCCAGTCCGGTGCGGGTCGCAGCATGGGGGGCGGCATGGGGGCTGCACCGGACCTGGTGGGCACCATTTTCCTGGAGTTTACCGATCGGCGCGATCGTGACGTCAACGGTTTTGAAATCGAAAACATGTACCGGGAAGCGATTCAGAATATTCCCGGCGTCCGTGCCGAGATCAATACGCCCGAACAGGGACCGCCGGTTGGCAAAGAGCTGCAGATCGAATTCTACGGTGAAGATCTGCGCGCACTCATTGCTGAGGCGCGCCGGGTACGAGCCTATATCGAGAACTCAATGACCGGCCTGATAGACATTGACGATACAACGCCGGTTCCCGGCATTGAATGGGAAATCATTGTTGACCGCGCACGCGCGTCCATGTCCGGCGCCAGCATGACAGAAATCGGCACGGCCATTCAGCTGCTGACCAATGGTGTCATGATGGGCGATTACCGACCCGATGACAGTGAGGAAGAAGTTGAAATACGGGTGCGATACCCACGCGAGTATCGCGGTATTGAACAAATTGACAATATCCGCATCAACACACCCGGCGGACTGGTGCCCATCAGCAGTTTTATCACCAGGGAACCATTGCCCAGCGTGAGCTCCATTCAGCGCGTTGATGGCAACCGAGTCATCTACGTCCGCGCTAACCCGGCGCCGGGCATTGTCACAGACAACAAGCTGCAGGAAATCCGCCAGTGGCTGGATGAGAATCCGCTTGCCCCCGGAGTTGACTATGTATTCCGTGGGGCCAACGAAGAGCAGGAAGAATCGTTTGCCTTCTTGCTGCTGGCGTTCAGTCTGGCGCTGGCATTGATGGCGGTATTGCTGGTCACTCAGTTCAACAGCTATTACCAGGCGCTGCTGATACTGTCATCAGTGCTGCTGTCCACTGCCGGTGTGTTGCTCGGACTGCTGACCACGGGTCAGACATTCAGCGTCATACTTACAGGCGTGGGGATTGTAGCGCTGGCAGGTATCATCGTTAACAACAATATTGTACTGATTGATACCTTTAACTACCTGCGTGCCCGGCACCGGGACTGGGACATCAAGGAAGTAATTGTGCAAACCGGTGTGCAACGGTTGCGGCCGGTATTTCTGACCACCTTCACTACCGGCTGCGGTTTGTTGCCACTGGCCATGCACGTATCGTTTGATCTGATCGGTGCGGAAATAGAGGTTGGCGGTCCGATTACTTCACAATGGGTAAAGCTGGCCAATGCAATCGTCTTCGGGTTGTCGTTTGCAACGATCCTGACGCTGATTGTGACTCCCGCCATGCTGGCACTGCCGGACCAGCTGAGGGGCCATATCGCTCGCTTCAAATCGCTCTTCGCAAGAGAGAAAGTTACAGCCTGACGGAAAATTGCGGGCGTTTGTAATACCTGGTTACAGTAAAACAAACGCTTTGCAACAATTTGTCACCACGCTGTTCAGATAAAAAAAGCCTGTGATAGCATCAACTTGTCAGAGCAAAATGGCGGGATGGCATTCTCTGTTCCCCCCTAACTGACTCAGAATTTTATTCCGCCATTTTGCTCTGGTTAACGATAGGTTCGATTGGCAATCCACGTTTCAACTATCACCAGCGCTGCTACCACCAACAGAATCCACCACCACAACCTTTGCGGCTGTTCCAGTTCGGCAATCAACTGTGCGGTACGTACCTGCTGACTTACCGGCGGCGTGGTTTCCGGATTCAGAATCCGGTCATTCAGCAGAGCGACATCCATTCTGGTCAACACTGCAGCCTCCGGTGAGATATTGACCGCCAATGTCAGGCCGGCAGGTCCGCGAACAAAACCTGGCATCCGGGCCTGGTAAAAAGGGTTGTCCCGATTCACCGTTACCTGTCCCCCGTCCGGTTCAGTCAGTATCAGTGCGGATGCTGTATTGCCCGAACTCTCATCCTGAAACTGTTCAGTCAGATCGATCATGTCACCAACCTGCCAGGCTCTCTGCCTTTGCGGGGGCTGAATCAGATAGCCAAGCAGTTCATGGACAAAGGGCAGGTACAAACCCTGTAGGGGGAAATTACTCCAGCCCAGGTCCAGTGAACTGCTCAGCATGATACTGCGACCCTGCCCTACCGATCGCTCAATCAGCATGGGCTCACCGGAATCAAACCGCATCAGTACAGACGCCTGATCGTCTGGCTGCGTGGACCAGTAACCCTGAAACCGGGCGCTCCAGTCCACGTCCAGTGGCGCCAGGGCCGGATGTCGCCGGTCAACATCGGCGATCAGCATGTAATCATTGGCGGACAGCAGGTTGCTATTCAGAAGTTGTGCCGGTAACAGGTCATCAAACAGCTGATTGAAGGAACCGGCATCAACCCGGTCACCGGGCGCAAACCAGACGGAACCGCCGGTCTCGACAAAGCGTTGTACCGCATTGCGCTGGGCACTGGCCAGATTACCCGTATTCAGCAGCACAACCGTATCATGCCCGGCAAGCAACGCCTCCGTCAGTTCGGTTTCGCTGACCGGAGTTACCACAAATGGTGAGTTTTCCATCCCCTGCAGGGCCAGAACAAACCAGTGTGCTTCATCATCGTACCAGTCCGCAGACGGATCGCCATTAACCACCAGTACGCGCATTCTGGGCAATACATCCAGGGTAAAGAACCAGCGATTGTCCGGCTCAAAATCATCACTGGAAAGCAGTAACTCACCCCGATAGCTGCCGCTTCCTTCCAGTGCCACGGGCAAAGTCAACACCGCCTCTGAGCGATCCGCCAGATCAACTGCCTGTTGCCCCATCACCTGGTCATTGATTCTCAGAGTCAGGTTGCCACGTTCCTGAAAAACCGTGCCGGTGCTTCTGACGCGGGTCAACACTTCATAATCAGTCTCACTGTCAGTCAGTTGCGCTGGTGAGCGGACATCCGTCAGGCTGAGATTGCTGCTACGCTCATCGCCAACATCAATCCCCTGAAAGGCAACACCGGGCAACAACATCCATCCCTGATCACTGTCTGCCAGCCCATTTGCCTGAAAATCTGACAGCATGACAATCCTGCGTTGTTCATGTCTGGACTGGGTCAGCATGTCGTTGGCCAGACGCAGGGCCGGAAAAAATCGAACCCTGTCGTATCCAGGCTGTTCCAGCTCACTGACATAATTGCGCAGACTGCCAAGATCGGTAGTCAGTTCCCGGACACTCTGGGTGGCACCAGCAAAGCTAATGACCGCGGCTTCGTCACCAGGCGACAGCTCATCGAGCACTCGCAGTGCCTCCGCTCTGGCCCGCTCAAAGCGGTCACCAAATCGCATACTCAGAGAGGAATCCAGCAGCACCACCACGGATTGGGGCGCGGCATCCACCAGTCGCGCCACGGCCCCCTGGTGCAACAACGGGCGGGCAAACGCAAACACGACCAGACAGATCAGTGCAGCACGCAACAGCAGCAACAGCCATTGCTGAATCTGCTGAAACAGGATCAATTTGCGGGTGGTCTGTTTCAGGAAGCGTAAGGAGCCAAACAACACTTTGGGCGGATTTTCACGGCGTATCAGATGGATGGCCAGCGGAATGGCGGCAGCCAGCAGACCAAGCAGGAATAATGGCGACAGAAAACTCATTCAGGCACTCCGGGTCCGACGGGACAGATACGATGCCAATGCCTTGTCCAGCGGCTGGGATGTGTTGAGCAGACAGTAATCCACCCCTGTGCTTTGACAGCGCTTGCGACAGTCATTCAGATAGTTGTTCAGATTCTCCAGATAGGCATTCCGGATCGCGGCTGGTGAGGTGATATGTGTTTCCGCCGTTTCCATATCAACAAATTCAGTCGACTCATTAAAATTGAAATTCAGCTCCTGCTCATCCAGCACATGAAATACGATGACTTCATTGCCCATGGCACGCAACTGCTGCAGGGTCTTGATGGTTGCCTGCTCGTCCTCCAGCATGTCACTGATCAGTATGACGAGACTCTTGCGATTTAAAGTCATGGCCAGATCACTGAGCGGCCGCACCGCATTGGTAAGCGTACCTGCCTTGAGTTCATGCAGGCTGCGCAATATCCGGATCAGGTGTAACTGTCTGGCCTTGGCAGGAATATAGTCACGGATCCTGTCATCAAAGGTGATCAGCCCCACTGCGTCCTTCTGGCGCATGATGAAATATGCCAGTGCAGAAGCCAGGGTGCGTCCGTACTCCAGCTTGCTCATGCCGTCAGAGGCGTAGGCCATGGACGCACTGCTATCAAGCAGGATATAACAACGCACGTTGGTCTCATCTTCGTACTGCTTGATATACAGCTTGTCAGTGCGGCCGTAGAGTTTCCAGTCAACGTGGCGCATATCGTCACCACGAATATAGTGACGGTAGTCGGTAAACTCGACACTGAAACCGCGCTTTGGGCTTTTGTGCAGACCGGCTATAAACCCCTCTACCACCACCCGCGCGCGCATCTCCAGGTTATCCAGCGTCGCCAGTACGGTGGGATCTATAAACGTATTACTTTGTGTCATACCGGCCGCCTTGCGCGCTCAGAGTCATGCTTTGCAAATTTTACAGCCCGGGTTCCCGGACCGCTTCCATCACCCGCTTAATCAATTCATCAGTTGTTATCCGCTCGGCTTCGGCATGAAAGTTCAGCTGAATCCGGTGACGCAGCACGGCCGGCGCCAGCGCCCGAATATCATTGAATGAGACATTGTAACGACCGTGCAGCAGTGCACGCACTTTACCTGCCAGCACCAGATTCTGGGAGGCGCGGATACCCGCGCCCCAGGTTACCCAGTCCTTGACGAATGCCGGTGAGTTTTCGTTCTGGGGACGGGTTGCATGCACCAGTCGAACCGCGTACTGAATGACAGTCTGCGCCGCCGGTACTTGCCGGGCGATGCGCTGAAACGCCAGAATGTCCTCGCCGCTCAGAGGGTGCGATACAGTATTGTCTACCACCCGGGTGGTATTGCTGACTACCTGAATTTCCTCTTCTTCGCTCAGATAACCCAGTTCAAGTTTGAACATAAACCGGTCCAGCTGGGCTTCCGGCAGCGGATAAGTGCCTTCCAGTTCAATCGGGTTTTGTGTTGCCAGTACAAAAAACGGTTGCGCCATCTTATGTGTGACACCTGCCGCAGTAACCTGGCGCTCCTCCATTGCCTCCAGCAACGACGACTGGGTTTTGGGTGGTGTGCGGTTGATCTCGTCAGCCAACAGAATATTGGTGAAAATGGGCCCTTTGACAAACACCAGTTTGCGCCGCCCGTCCTGCTCTTCTACAATCTCTGCACCCACTACATCCGAGGGCATCAGGTCCGGCGTAAACTGGATACGGCTGAAGTCCAGCTGCAGAATGTCTGCGACAGTCTTGATCAGCAGGGTTTTCGCCAGACCAGGCACACCGGTTACCAGACAGTGGCCGCCGGCAAACAGTGATATCAGCAATTCTTCAATCACCGCATCCTGACCCACAATGACCTTGCGTATTTCGTGCACCATCTGGTCACGGCCTGTCTGCATTTTTCTGACCAGGGCCAGATCATCATGGTCTTCCAGACCTGAAACAGGTGTATCGTGAATGATATCGGTTTCTGTCATATCGCTGTCAGTCATGTCTGAGCCCTTCTTGTTCTGAAACTGTCATTAATGTGTGTAGGCGTAAATAAGATAATTGATACCCAGGCGATAGGCCGCGTTGGTCATTTCGGTAGGGTAGATATCCAGAAAGGTATGCTCCCAGCCGTCGCCCATGTCCGAATTGAAATTGGCAACCATCATCACACGGCCAGCGTCATCCAGAACGGCATGTACCGATGGCGGGTAACGGGGATCATTCAGGGTTACATTGCCGTAATCCCAGGTCACTGCACGACCGGGCACCTGGGCTATTTCATCCACATCGTAAAACATGTGGAAGATCTCGTGACTGGTATCGAGGCGCACCAGTTGCCGGTCCGGAAATATTTTAGCGACTTCAATCAGCAGATCCTGGAAGTGAGCCTCGCCCCAGAAATCATCCAGCATCACAAACCCGCCGCGCAACATGAACTCGCGCAGTGCATCAACCTCGGCTGGCGAAAAGTTTGCGCCACTGCGCATACCACCAATGGGTACGCGCTTCATGGTCATATACAGAAATATGTTTTCAAACAGATCAGGATCTGTCAGGTCAATCCAGCTGGTAGCACTGGTTTCGGTGTCTATGTAAGTATATCGTTGCACACCCCTGAGAAGGTTCCGCTCCGCGTCCGGGTAATCGGTATCCCACCAGCCGCCGCGTCTTCCACGACCACCCGGATAATTCTCGTAACGCCCACGCACCCACCGGAACTCGGGAGAACCGCTATTGTCACTGGCACCCCGTGGCGAACGCATATTGACCAGCGCACTGATGTCGGGCAAATCAGACTGACCCGGACGAATACTGCGGATATCGAAATCCGGCGGAAACGCGATGCCTGGCTGGGGCTGTGCCTGCAATGTCCCGGCGACAGCAAAGGCACCTGTCAGCACACACAGCAATCGGCGAACATTACCCCACCGGCGAGAGAAATGCCGGAAGCTGCCTGACCCGGCGCCACCTGACTGGCGCTGCAACCTGGCCTTTGCCATCACCTGGCGCCTCCGTCGCGACCGACCGCCTGCAACAGTATCTGCTGCGCCCGCTCGTAACCCGGCGCAGTTTCAAGTGCACGCAGGACACTGTGGCGTGCCTGCTCGGTCTGATTATTCTCCAGATAGGCCTCGGCAAGATTGGTACGCGCGTCTACCGGATCACTTTGATCCAGCACCAGAAGTACCTCATACTCCTGGACCACTCGCTCGCGGTCACCCTGTGCTTTGGCCAGTTCGGCGCCGGTGCGGTGAATTTCTGCCCGATAAGGGTTAACTGACAGTGCCCGCTCAAGATAATAACCCGCGCGCTCCAGGTCGTTGGTGGTCAGTGCTTCATTGGCAAGAAGCAACGGTGCGGCAAAATCATGCTGCTGATTGTCCAGCATCACATCAAGCCATTGCAACTGCAACTCACGATCCTCCAGCGCTTCGTAAACCTGCGACAAAACCAGTGCCGGACTGGGGTAGCCGGAATAGTCCGGCAGAATATCGTTGGCCAGCATCAGGTGATGGATGGCCTCCTGGTGGGACTCCTCCCGAAACAACACGATGCCGAGCTGCAGATGCGCCTGAAAATCCCTTGGCTGCTGTTGCACACGCTGACGCATATACTGCTTGAGCGACTCGTTGTTGTAGAGTTCAGCCAGCACTGCACTGTTGTTTTCGCGAACGCCATGTCCGTGACCGGCACCCTCATCCGGCCCGTCCTCACTGTGCACATATACATTGATATCCGCAACACGCTGCTCTACCCATGCCACAAAACCGGCATTGAATACGTCCATTGAAATGCCAAACACGTTCTCAAACATCTCGTTTTCCGGTCGAACGTTGGCGTATTCATGGATCAGTTCCAGCAGTTTCGGAAAACCATAAGCCTCGGCGATATATTCCACCACCAGATAGGACTGAAAGTAGGCAAACCCAAGATCAGCATCGCTGTTGGCGCCGGTGAATCCGCTGTTCAGATCGGAGACCGGCAGCAGTTTGCCCTGCTGGACAGCGCGGACCAGCTCAAGACCCTGCCGACGCCCCCATTCCGGACGACCCTGTTGCTCCTCCCAGGTGGAGATACCCTCTGACAACCAGCGAGGCATGCGATTGCTGGTCATCTGCAGCGTCCACACGTGCACCAGCTCATGCCAGACTATTTCCTGCCAGTTGGCGCTGAGCGTATCGGGCGAAATCAGTGTGACAACTTTACCAAAGCAGATGCCTACCAGGGGGCCTATATCTGGCAGCCCAACCGAGCGTACAGCAAAATCCTCCGTTCTTTCAAACACCTGCAGGATCACTGGCACTTCCGGTTCAAACTGGTATTTTTCGACCAGACGATCCCAGCTCTCTTCCAGCAGGGGTGCCATATAGGGCCACAATACCTGGGCATCGCGCTGACTCATATTGACCCGAAAATGCTCGGTCTCCAGTGTCGCGTACTCCTCCAGCACGTCAAACACCTGGAGCATATTGGACGTCAGAATATTGAACGGATCATTATCAAACGCCAGTTCCAGATGATACTTGCCCTCTTCTTCCTCGCCCAGGCGCACCAGATTGCCGCCCAGTACCGTGTGCGCGTACCAGTTGTTGGCATCGCGGTCGATGGCACGACGGGCAAAATCAACAGCCTCGGTAAAGCGATAATTGTTGCCCAGATAATCAGCCACGGACGCATAAAACAATGCATTGTCGGGGCTAAAACCGTTTATGAGGTCGAGTTGTTGCTCAAAGGCTGGCATGTCATCGCTGATTACCGCCAGAGCAGCCAGTGTTGATCGTGCAGAAATGGATTCGGGATTGATCTGCAGCGCCTGTTCAAGAAAGCGGCGCCCTTCGTCCTCACGATCATTGCGGACCATCATCAGCCCAAAGGTTTCCAGTGCGCTGACTTCCCTTGAGTTGATATCCAGCGCTCGCGTCAGGTTGCGTTCAGGTCCGATAATTTTGGCCAGTCCCACCAGAGCTGGTGTATAGCGGGGGTTCACATCAAGTGCCTGGTTAAAATTTTGTTGTGCATCTTCGTCGTTGAATTTGTCCTGAAACAGATTACCCCACAACACCAGTGCTTCCAGATTATTGCCATCCAGTCGCACGGCTTCATTGAACAGGGCATTGGCGTCATGGAACTCACCCAGTTGCCAGGCAGCGAGCGCCACCATGCCAACATCCGCAGACTCGAATACCAGCCCATCATCGTAGCGCGCCAGTGCTGCATTAAACTGTTCTGCCGCCTGTTCATGCTCGCCACGCAAGGCCAGTACACTGCCGTACTGAACCAGGGCACGCACCGGTGGTGTTGCCAGCCCGTCAACAGTCTCCTGCATTAATGCCAGGGCATCAGCAGATCGCCCTGTCATTACATACAGTTCTGCCAGCTGCGTTGCCAGTAGTGGTGAGTCGGACGGGCTGCCCATGGCCTGCTGTGCAACCGTTATTGCCCGCTCGTACTGGCCGGTCTGCGTATGCGCCCGGCTGGTGCCCAACGCCGCACGCTCAGCATAAAAATCATCCCGCACACCATTGTATGCTTCGATTGCCGCCAGATAGGAGCCCCTGAGGACCAACTGGTCACCCCGCTCAAGATTCTCCAGTGCGGTGGGCGCGGTGGGCACTGGCTGTGCGCCCGCCAGCATGGGCCAGAGCAGCGCGGTCAGGACCAGCATGACTGATAACGCAGGCATTCTCATCTGCGGCCAGCGTGATCGTGCATGGCGACAGAGTTGAACATTGGTGTTTTCACAGGTATCAGGGCAAGGCATTGTAGTCCCTCGTTCGGATAGCGAGATCGATCAACAAGGCTTCCAGCCGGTTCCAGTAATCTTCCTCCAGATAATTGATCTTCTGGTTACGCAAAATAAATATGTCGCGCTCGATTGCCTGCATTTCGGCACGCAATTGCAAGGCCTGAGCAGAAGTCTTCTGTTCACCGGGAGTGATGACGTCCAGATAGGCAATTTCAGCCAGCAGACCATCACTTTGATTGCGACCCGGCTCGCGGCTGAACAATCCGTCGCCGGTATCGTCAAGTACTGCGTTTTCAGTAGACAGCCGCCCCTGCTCAGAATACCACTCTGCTACCTGACCGCTGGCGAAGTTGAAAGCTTCCAGTATCGATACCCGGCCATTGCGATCCAGGTCCGCCCGATGCCCCTGCAATCCCTCAATAAAGTATCCACCAAACATCGGATCGTATCGTTCGGCCGGCGAGCGGGTAGCCGACACAATCACCCGTCCCATCGCTGACAGCTCTCTGGAGAACTCAAAACTGGCACTGGTGGTATTTATTACCACAATGTCCTGCGCATTGAATGCTGACAGCATTTCCGCCAGGTCACCTCCTGTCATATCCGGCCCGACATTGTTGAATTTGGCATCGCCGAATGTACCTGAGCCGTGACCTATCAGGAACACAGTCAACTGATCACCTTCTGACACGCTGCTTTGCAGCCGGGTCAACGCCTGCTGAACGTCCTCTATCTGCGAACTGCCGCTGACCCTGTTGGCCAGATTGCCAATATTCACGCCATCATCCAGCAGCAACACGGTATTGCCGGACTCGTAACCATAATCATCGAGCAGACTGTCATACAGATCTGCCGACCAGTTACGGAAACGTTCACGGATATCGGGGGCTGCTGCCGCACCCGTTATGATGAGCGCAAATTTGCTATTGTCAGGCGTTTGCCGAAACCAGGGCGTCTCATCATCCGGACCAGGCTGAGCCGAAACGGGCAATATCAGAGCAGGCAGCAGCTGAGCGGACAGCACCACCAGAGCACGCATTAAACTGCGCGATCGCAGCAGTCTCATGACAACCCCCTGTAGCGCCGGGCCATCCAGTCAGCACACATCAACGCAATCAGCAGGGCCAGCAGGAAGGGGCGGTCCCACAGATCTTCCTGTACTTCCCGGGAAAAAGCGCCCGGCGTTCGCTCGATGTCTGCAACCAGCTGATTGATGTTTTCCAGATCATAATACCGGCCACCGCTGTTTTCCGAAATCCGGGCCAGCAGAGCATCATCACGTCCCGCATCGTTGAATTCGCGCAACGACGGTGTGACCACAAATGCCACCTGTTTTTCGTTATCGATGAGTGTACTGTCGGCTCCTGAGACATCGACCAGTGCACGGTAAATTCCCTCCTCACCGGCTTCGAATCGGCTGCGGTAAACACCATCTTCATTGATATCCCATTCCATGGGAATATCCTCTACCGTGCCGTCGGGATCGGTGCGCTGCAACCACAGTGAGGCGTTGTTGTCCGCCTCATATGCAGCATCACGAACCAGCACGGATACATCAACCATGTCACCTGAATTATAGAACGGCTTATCAAAATCAACTGTCACCCGCTCCAGCGCTTCCTGTGACAACCAGCGCAGCATCTGTCGCCAGACACGCTGATGGGAATCATCTTCGGCCGGCAGTAACATCTGCCAACGCCAGGTACTTGCAGTGGCGATGGACATGCTGCGCCCACTCCCATACCGCTGTGTGGCTAACACAGGGATGGCCTGATTTTCATATTGCAGCAGTGGATGCTCCATGAGCACGGTGGCACCCGGCTTTGGCCGTCCGGTCACATAAACGCCCTGCAACTGTGGCATCTCTGTCCAGAGCCGACGATTTTCGCCATCATCACTGCTCAACCGGAGCAGCGGAGAAAATTCACCGGCCGGTGTCAGGCGTGGACTGAACAACTCGCCGGTGGCATGGGGACCGCGCCGCACTCCCCCATGAAGATATGCTGGCAGACTGGTACTGCGCACAGCAGTCAACGGCAGTACATCTGTCAACGCGGTGTCGAGAAATGCATCGTCCATGGCGCCACTGACCAACAGCCCGCCACCGCGTTCAGCAACAAAATCCTGCAACAGCACCAGCTGTTCGTTTGTCAGAAAATCACGTGTGATGTCACCAATCACCACAGCCTGATACTGATACAGATCTTCAGCGCGGGTTGGAAATCCACTATTCAGCTCCAGTGGCGTATTGATCCCCTGGCGGTAGAACCGTCCCGGTCCCGTCTGCAGATAGGAAGCCAGCCGCAGACTGTTGTCGCCTTCGACGGCACGGCGAATAAATTTGAATTCATTGCGCGGATGCCCCTCCACATACAATATGTTGAGTGGCGGGCGTTCACTGTTGTCTACCAGAAACTGATAACGGTTATTCTGCAGCACCAGCTCCTGATCAAGGGGCTCCACATGCAACTCATACAGAATCGGTTCACGACGCTCCGGCGTCAATTCCAGCTCGTAGCGACGACTCGCGCCATCGGCGCCCAGAGTCACAGTTTGTGAGAGCACCTCAGACTCACCATCCAGCACACTCAACCGGACTGCGCGGCCTGCGTACCCCTGCTGAACCAGGTTTACCTGCACATCAAAAATGCTGTTATCCAGAATAGTGCTGGCGGCAGAAACGTCGGTGATACCTACATCCCTTGGAATCTGTGCCTGGCCCACACCCACAGTAAATACCGGAATCTGGCGTGCTGCCAGATCACGTGCGCGTGCCAGTACATCGCTGCCTGAGTTGTCGGCACCGTCGCTGATCAATACAACGCCACTGAGGGGCAATCCGCCAAGCTGCTCAATCACCTGATTCAACGCCAGATCCAGATTGGAAAGATTGCCGGCAGCTGTCAGCTCAGACTCGTTACTGATCCTGCGCAACGTCCTGTCAAATCCAAAGGTTCTGACCTGATAGCGTTCTGCCAGCGGTGCCAGAACACCCGCATCACCATATAGAGCCGATAGCACCGCGTTCAGCCGGGACTCTCCGTTAGCCAGATCGCCAATCTGCATACTTTCGCTGTCATCAACCAGCACTGCCAGATAGGTTTCCTGCGGATTGACCTGCCATGTACTGATCACCGGCCGCATCAACATGAGCAGCAACAACACCAGCACCAGCGAACGCAGACCGACCAGCAGAGATTTCCAGCCCGGGGAAAGCGGTCGGGTAGTGCGCCGGTACAGCAGCCACACGCCCAGCGGAATCAGCGCAAACAGCAGCAGCGTCAGTAACGGATGAGGTCCGTAGGCAAACGAAAACCGGCCTTCTCTGATCGCTTCCAGCGCGTATGAATCAAGGAAAAAACTCATCGTTTAAGGGGTCACACTCCGATTCTCCGACAACGCGCGATAGTAGTCTTCTACCAGACGCCGGTATTGATCCGGAATATCCTCCTCGGATACCGAATAGAGTCTTCGGGTAATCTGCGCCAGCTCGGCGCGGGCCCGCAAATCACTTTCCAGTTCTATCAAGGGCTGCAGCAGACCTCTCAACAGCTCGGGTTGATTCATAAAGGCCTCCAGCGACTGCTGGGTAATTTCACTGCTGATAGAGCGGGCGTTACCCCACAGCGCAGCTTCGCCGGGCTGCGGAATTGAACCAATCCCGCGCTGATCTGAGGTGGCCAGCTGGCCGCCACCGCGCTGCTGGCCCGGCTGAGCCTGACCACCCTGTTGCCCGCCTGGTTGTCCACCCTGCTGTTGGCCCGCCTGCTGCCCGCGCTGGGTTTGTCCCTGCTGGCCCTGTCCCGGCTGATTTTCACCACTGGCCTGATCCAGCTGCTCGGTCAGTTGCTGCGCCAGTTGCTGGGAACGCGCCAGCCGTTCGCGCAACTGGCCGATGGACTCTTCAGCAACTTCCGCGCCGCCCTGCCCCGCGCCCAGACGCCCTTCAATCTGTTCCTGCAGCGCTTCCAGCTGCTCGCGTAAGGCACTGGCGTCCGCCGCTGCCTGCATGACAGGATCACTGTTTGCTGATTGTGCCACCTGCTGCCCCGGATCCATCGCCTGCAGGCTCTGGTTCAGCTGTTGCAGTGACTCAGCCACCTCACTCTCTATATCCACTGCCAGATTGACCATGCCATTGCTCAGCACACGGTTACTGGTATCCATCTGCTCGCGCAGCGGCCGTATTGCCCGACTGGCAGCCTGCGCCTGCGCCAGCAACTGTCGTTCATCAGTTTCGGCACGCGCTACCACCGCGCGCAGCATGCGCTCGATTTCCTCAAGCTCCTGACGATTCTGCTGTTGCTGGTTGACCAGATCTCGCACTTGCTCGTCGTTACTGGTCTCCTGTCGCGACTGACCCAGCCCCTGATCACGACTCAGGTCACGCAGTTGTTGCTGCAGTTGCTGCTGTTGCTGAACCAGTTGTTGACCGCGCTGCGCCAGATTCTGCGCCAGCTGGTTGGGGGAATTGTCCGGTTGCTGCGCCATTTGCCGCTGCTGCTCACGCAGACTTTCAAGGGCTCTTTGACTGCGGGCTGCTGCCTGGGCCGGTGTGCTGGCCTCAGCCGCCTGCTGCATCTGATCCAGCGCCTGCTGCAACTGCTGGCTCTGTGCCGAACTTCCGCCAGCCTGCGCGCTTTGTCCGGCCTGACTCATCTGCTGACGGCGCGACATTTGCTGCTGCAGTTGCGCCAGCTCATTGCTCAATTGCTCCTGCTCCCTTCTTAGCCGTTCCAGCTCACGACGACGCTGCTCCTCGTCCATTTCGTCCATGCGCCGGGCCAGATTTCTCTGTGCACGGGTCAGCCCTTCCTGGCGACGAGCCAGCTCCTCCAGCCGACTGTTTTCCTCGGCATTCTGCTGACCACCCTGGCTGGCCTGTCTTGGGGTTTCGTACCGGTTTTCGTTCTGACCCATTTCCATATCAAACAGCTCGCGCAGATCCTGATCCTCCTGCTGGCCACCACCGCCACCACCACCACCACCGGCCTGGCGCTGAAAATTCACGTCTGTGCGGTTGATTTCTGCTTCGGCGCGCAGCACAAACTGCAGCGCCTGCTGTTCCGGTTGCATAGCGGTGGTCAATGCCTGCTGGTCCAGATCAGCCGCCGCCAACTGCATTTGTTCTATTGCACGCTGCAGGTAAGTGACAGCGTTGCCATAACTGTCATCCGCAAAATCGAGACGCTCCGACAAGCGGTCGATCGACATACGAGCCCGCTCCATGGCATCGCGCTGGGAATCTGCAATCACCGCCACATCGTCAGTAAACTGACGCTGATCCATGGTCAGCTGCTGCTGACGAAGGCGCCAGGTCGCAGCAATAATGTCTTTCTGCAGTGTCACCAGCGCGCTGCTGTTATCGCCACCGCCACCGCCTCCGCCACCACCGCCCTGCTGGCCACCGCTGGCACGACGGAACTCCTGATCGGTCGGTACTACCTGCAGAAAATAGATATCTGAAACGACTTCCTGGGGGCCGCGCAGATCATTGTTGTCTGCAACTGTCAGGTAGTAACTGACAAAATCACCCGGCTGTACCACAAGGTCTTCCATATAGATCATCTGATTGCCGGTCACGCTGCGGGTCTGTTCGGCAGGCAGAAAATCCACTGCAACCTCGTCTGTGCCGATGACACTGTAGTGCAGGGTAAAATCACTCAAACCGTAGTCATCCGTCGCTTCAATCTGCAGAATCACTTCTTCCAGCGGCATGACATCCTGATCCCGTCCCGGGCTGTGCAGTGCCAGTGAAGGCGGTTCGTCAGGGATGGCGCGAATATAAAAAACATCAGCATCCTCGGTCTGCTGCCGGTCAAAATCAGTAGCAACCACCCGGTAGGCACGATCCTGATCGGCCGTGAGCACCACAGAACCACGGGTACCATCCACTGTAACCGGCACGCTGGTATCGTCTTCGTAGATCAGCTGCGCCTGTTGCACTGCCTTGTTGAAGCTGATCGTCAGAGCCAGTTCGGTACCCTCGGGCACGACGAAGTCGCCGTTATCCTCCTCCGCGTAGTCCTCCAGACCTGTGTAGCCAGGAAAACTGTAAGCAACATCAATCTGCTCGGCGCGCGGCAGATCATAGAGGCTGATGCGGTATTCCCTGCTGCGTTGCTCACCTGTGTCGCCCACACTGACGTAGTACACCAGCTCTTCATCAACAGCCGGCATGTAATAACTGAACGCTGCACTGCTGCTGCCGCTGCCATCCTCGCGCATGTTTACATCGTACCAGTCAACCTGCCCGGACCGCATCCGCAGCCGTACATCGTCCGGCGCCGCGTTATCGATACGTACCGTAATCGAGGCGGGGCGCCCGCGTTGCATGCGAATATCCCCGGGCTCTACATTGATGACCATTTCTGCAGGTGCGGCAATCTGCTCCGGCGCATCCATCAATGCCAGTTCAGGGCCGCCGCGGAAGGGCCACAGCAGCTGCCCGCCCGCACGCAGTAATGCATCCGAGCTGATCAGCACAACCACCAGCAGGACTGCTGCGGCGCTGGCAACACCGAAGGTCATCATTGGCATGCGGCTGTCTGAAATCTGTGCAAGCTGCTGTTGCTGAGTATTCAGGTAGGTGTCAGCATCATCCCAGAGCTGTTCGAGAAACTGCCGTGACACGCCGCTGTGCTCAGCGGAGTCTGTATCCGCAGAAAATTCGAGCGAGGTGAGCAGCCGCTGTTCGAGGTCGGGCATGCGGGATTCGACATACCCTGCCAGTTGACGATCATCGGCACGCAGGCGGGCGAGAGACTGAAAATAACGCCAGAGCAGCGTACAGGAAACGCCGGCGAATCCGGCAAACAGGGCAAGCTGCAGAGCAAATGAAGAGGGCAACCAGAGACTGAGTCCGGCCAGGGCAAGAAACAGCACAACCAGCGCCGTGACCACCAGACTGGTCTGGTGCAGCACGTGCAGCGCTCGTCTTCGTTTTCTGACGCCAGCCAATGCAGAACGCAGTTTACTGACGCTTGCAAATTCAGGATATGACGTGTCGGGGCCGTTCCTCTTCTGCGAACTACTCTGCGAACTACTCATAAACGACTCTTCTTGTGGAAACCAAGTCTGGCTCAACTATCCCATTAACGGACCGGACAACGCAAGGAAATCTGTCGCTGCCGCAAGTCTGCCTGACGCGTCAGCTTTTCGGCAACCACTCTGCCCCAACCGGATACCCGACGGGATGATAGTCCTCCGAGTTCTCCGGAAAAACGTGGATCCCTCCGCAGCGCTTCTCTTCACATAATGCCGTCAGCCCGCAATGCGCCACCAGACTGCGCAGCGTATGTGCAGTCGGCTGCGGCAGACTGATTTCCCGCCTCGCATGACGCTGCAGGGCCAGCTCGGGTGACATCCATTGATAATCAAGTATCTCCTCATCGTCAATCACCACCTCCGCCTGCTCCCGCAGCGGACACAGAAAGAACCAGGTGGCGTAGCGTCGGGGCAGTCCGGCCGGCGTGGTCCAGTGGGCGATATGAATCAGGTCGGCGGGTGCTATTGTCAGCCCTGCCTCTTCCCGGGTCTCCCGCACCACCGCGTTGATGGCAGCCAGATAGTCGGCATGCGGCCCGGGCAGCTGCTCACAATCGGCCGGGTAATCACCCGGATCCACCTTGCCACCGGGAAACACCCAGGTGCCGCCCATGAACGTCAATTTGGTATTCCGCAGCAACAGCAGCGTCTCCAGCTGGCCCGCTGTGCCGTTGCCTGTGTCACTCTGCTCGCTGCTCTCCCGCACCAATACTACGGTGCTGGCCGGTCTCGGTTTCATACCTTGATCTCTGGTTCTGATGTCCTTTATTTCTGTGCTGCCTGAATGGTTTTAACGGAATCACGCTGGCCGATCAAGTCCAATAATTCCCGGATGCCGGGCTCGGTGCCAAAAACATCCCAGTCCAGCGCCTTTTTGGTAACCCGCGTAACCAGACCAACGCTGAACATAAAGTAAAAATCTGCGTAGGTCATGTCGCTACCGGCAATGTATGGGCTGTAATGTGCCAGTCTGCGCAGCGCCGCAAAACCCTTCTCCAGTTCTTTACGTACAGACTGCTTTTCTGTATCACTTGCCGGCCTGCCAAAAAACACATCACCATACAGACGTCTGGCGGGCAATTCGATATACAGCTCAAGGTAGCGGATCAGCTCCCTCACCTTGGCTTTTTCGAAAGGCTCAGCCGGATAAAACGATGGACCCTGTCCCAGGTCATCCAGGTAGTCAATGATCACCCCCGTTTCTGTCAAAAACCCCTGATCAGTTTCCAGGCACGGCACTTTCCCCATTGGACTGCAGGCCAGATAGTCGGCCTGCTGATTTGGTTTGACAATGACTTCTTCAAACTCAATGCCCTTTTCCAACAGCGTCATTTTGACCATGTTGTAATAGTTACTGATGGGAAATCCATATAGCTTTATCATGCTGACACTCCATTTTTCAGTTTATGTTTCAGAACCTTACCCGATGGCGCGGTTGGCAGCACATCCATAAAAACAATTTTTGACGGCCGCTTGTAGGCAGTCAGTAATGGTTTTATGAACCCACGCAGTTCCGCCTCGGTCAGCAGACTGCCGGCCGTGCGCTGAATAAACGCGACCACCTCTTCATTGCCTGCCACTTCCTGTCCGACCACCGCACATAGCAGCACCTCCGGATGTTTGGAGATGACCCCTTCCACCTCAGGCGGGTATACGTTAAAGCCGGAGTGAATGATCAGCTCCTTGCTGCGCCCGGCAATATGTAATGCCCCATCTTCGTCCTGACGCACCAGATCACCGGTATTCAGGTAGCCTTCCTTGTCCATTGCGGCCGCGGTGGCCTGCGGATTACGATAGTAACCCAGCATGATATTGGGACCACGGATATGCAACTCGCCTACTTCACCGCTGGCAACCGGCCTGCCGTGTGGATCCAGCAACCGGATGTCCAGTCCCGGCAATGGCCTGCCCACACTGCAACTCTCCAGCGGTTCGTTGTAACGTACCTGACAGATGGTTGGTCCACTCTCTGTCATGCCGTAACCGTTCAGCAGCGGCCTGCCGAACAGTTTTTCGGTTTTTGTCTTGATGGCAGGATCCAGTGGTGCGCCGCCGCTGTACATAAATCGCAGCGCCGGGATCTCATCGGGGCGCAGCCCCTTTTCACGCGCATAATCAACCAGCTTGGCAAACATGGCGGGCACCCCGAACACGCCGGAAATTTTCTGCTCTCGCATTACCCGCATGGCCAGCGCCGGATCAAAGCGGTCTGCAACCACAAGCTCCGCGCCCGCATAGATTGACGCCAGAAACACCGCTGACAAACCAAATACATGCGATACCGGCAACACCAGATAAATCCTGTCGTCTGCAGTCAGTCCTCTGAGTGCGCCGCTGACGGCAGCCACATACAACACATTGGTGTGCGTCAGCATCACTCCTTTGGGATCGCCGGTGGTGCCAGTGGTATAGATCAGCGTAAACACTCCCTGGCCGATCAGCTGCTGTTGCTCATCAGTCGGGTCGGGGTTGACGGCATACCGGAGGACACCGACTTCGCCATCGGCCATGTCGAGGATACCGCTGGCAGACTCAGCAGTGTTTGCAGCCAATGCCTGCCACTGCGCCCTGGCCGCCGTCGAGTCAAACAGGTACAACGCCAGCCGTGGTTCGCAGTGGCTGCGTATTTTTTCGATCTCTGCAGCGGCCATGCGTGCGTTGATCACCACCGGCCACGCATCAAGCTCGCTCAGCGCCAGAATGATCACCAGCAACGGCACACAGTTCTCATTTATCAGCAATACCCGGTCGCCAGCCACGACGCCCTGCGCCTGCAATTGTCCGGCTGCCGCCCTGACCGCCAGCGCCATGTCGGCGTAAGTCAGTCTGCGGCCAAGCTGATCACTGACCGCTGGTGCGTCAGGCGTGGCGCGCGCACGCTGAAAAAGCGGCGCACTGACCCGGGGTGGCAGAGTTTCAAGCAGAGCCTGTGGCGATTGACCTAACAGCTGTTCATCATTAGATTGCATGTTTCGTTTCTGTTTCCTTGTTTTTTGCTTTCTTGTTTTTTCGCTTTAGTGACAGGCAGTTTTAATTGATTAACAAACGCATACTGCTGCTCAGTGCCTATGATGCCTACAGTCATCGGCAATGGCGTGAAACGCTGGTGGACATGTTTCCGCAGGCCCGGTGGACGGTGCTTGCCCTGCCGCCCCGCTACTTTGCCTGGCGCGTTCGCGGCAACAGTCTGAGCTGGGCATTTAACCATCGCCGGGAGCTGGCTGACAACTACGACCTGGTCATTGCCACTTCCGTAACTGATCTCAGCAGCCTGCGCGGTTTTGTGCCCTCACTGTCACGCATACCAACGCTGATCTATTTTCATGAAAATCAATTCAGTTATCCGGTCAACCGCGGGGCTGCCGGCACAAATAATCAGCCGTTACCAATCGAACCGCAAATCACCAGTATTTACAGCGCGTTATGCGCAGACCAGCTGGCATTCAACAGCGAATGGAACCGGCGCAGCTTTATACAGGGTGCCGGCGCCCTGCTCAGGAAATTGCCGGACCATGTCCCTGCAGATCTGATTGGGTCACTGCAGGCGAAATCGCTGATTCTGCCAGTACCGTTGTCAGACCACCTGTTTGCACCATCGGCGCAGCGAAAGGCCAAGGCACCTGACAGACCCCTGCAGATTGTCTGGAATCACCGCCACGAGTTCGATAAAGGGCCACAATTATTGCTGGGAATAATAAATCGCCTGATACACCGCGGTTTGCCGTTCCAGCTGCATTTACTGGGACAACGATTTCGCAGTGAGCCCTCTGAGTTTGCCACCTTGCGTGAACAGCTTGACAACTATTACTCCGCCTCAGGTATTCCACCCGGCCGTGATCAGTGGCTGGACAGCAGGCAGGATTACCTGGCGCTGATACAATCATCTGACCTGGTCCTGTCAACAGCGCAACACGACTTTCAGGGACTCTCAGTTCTGGAAGGCTGTGCACTGGGTTGTGTTCCCGTTGTGCCTGATGAGCTGGCATACCCGGAATATGTTCCCGACAACTGCCGGTTTGCAGCCTTCAACAATGACATTGAACAGCAGGCCGATTCCGCTGCAGACCTTATTGAGACCTGGACGCGCGCACTTTGTGCCGAGCCCCGACCACCGGCGCCGGATATCAGTCGCCTGAGCGCCAGCGCCTTACGCCCTGACTGGGACAGATGCCTGTCGCCGCTGATCAGGTCCTGAAAGAACTTGTCCCCAGACAACACAACGGGATAAAGTTAACGCCTTAGTGAGACAGCTTTTACAGGAGACCGCATGCCCCTCGTCCGAAACCACACCTGTGACCGACACAGGCTGAAATCAGTTGCCATGCTTGTCAACGTCATGGTTGCAGCAGTATTGGTGATCCTTCCGGCAACTGCGCAGGAAGTGGATAACGCCGACGACGATGCGGCCTTCAGTGCCTGGCTGGCCGGGTTCCGCACCGAGGCACAATCACGCGGTATCAGCGAAGCCACGCTGGATCTGGTATTGCCTGATATCACCCAGCAGCGCCAGGTCGTTCAGGCTGACCGCAGCCAGGCCGAATTCGTCAATACCTATGCCCGCTATCTGGAGCGGGTCAGTACCAATCGGATAGAGGCCGGCAAAAATCTGATGGCTGAACATGGCGCGATGATTCGCGAGGTGTCCGCTCAATACGGCGTACAGCACCGCTTTGTGGTGGCCATTCTGGGGCTGGAGAGCAACTACGGCACTTTCCCGATTACCCAGCCACTGTTCAGCGTCATCGCCACCCTGGCGTATGACGGGCGGCGAGGCGAGATGTTCCGCAATGAGCTGTTTGCAGCGCTGGAGATAGTTGACAAAGGGTATGCCACGCCGGACATGATGAAAAGCTCATGGGCCGGTGCGCTGGGAATTGCACAATTTACACCCAGCAGTTTTCTGCGGCTGGCCGTTGATCATGATGGTGACGGCAAGATCGATCTCTGGAACATGGGTCCGGACGTGATTGCATCGGTAGCCAACTATCTGAAGTCTACTGGCTGGCGTGACGACCAGACCTGGGGCCGTGAAGTCAGTCTGCCACCGGGCGGAGAGCAGTCATTGCCTGCACCACAAAGTGCCGGCATGACTCCCGATGCCACTTGCCGTTCGTATCGCACCACCGGTGCATGGCGCCCGCTGAGCGACTGGCAGCAGCTGGGCGTTCGCCGGGCGGACGGCAGCAATCTGCCTACCCGCGATTTGCCGGCGGCACTGCTGATTGGCGATGAGGGAGATGACAAGGGTTATCTGGTGTACCGCAACTTCTGCTCGATCATGCGCTACAACCCGGCATTCCGCTATGCACTGTCAGTGAGTCTGCTGGCAGACGCCATTGACGATATCCGTGACTGAGTACCTTGCCTGGCAATTCGATCAGGTCAGCGGTCAGGTCGGTCAGGCATCGTCAGTTCGCTCGACAATCGGAAACACAATGGTCTGGCCAACACGCACCCGGCTGAAGTCAAGGTCCGGATTGTACTGACGCAACAACCACAACGGTACCGAGTAGCGCTGGCGGGCAAGTGTATCAATATTCTCATTGGCAGCCAGCTGGTGCCGGCTTATATCGTCAATCCGGTAATTGCGGAAAAATCGTTCCTGCTGCGCGATGTGATACTGCCGGCGACGCAATTCAAACTCATCCTTGCTGACCTGTGACAAATCCAGTCGCAGGCGGTGACCAACTATCAGGGGCTGATTAAAACTCATGCCATTGACCCGCCGCAGATCCTGCGCACGTATACCCAGCCAGTCGGCAAAATGCCCCAGCGTCTCGGATGCGTGAATTTCAATTGTGTCATCGTTCGCAATCGAGTAATCACTGGGATCCACTGACAGTTCAATGGTCGCCAGCTCGTTGCTCACCTGAACATTTTCGACCGGCTCCTCAGCCAGCTGATTGGCCTGCAGGAGATCTGTCGGCGCAGGCGGCCCCCAGAACACGGCCGGATCTGACTGCACAACATCAGATTGTGCGGTAGTGGCTGGTTGCGCCACCACCGGTTCAGGCGTACTAAACGAGGCCTGCATCAGCTGGACATCCCCTCCCGCCGGTAATTGCAGCGTCTGACCAACAAAAATGCGGTCAACATCATCAATGTTATTCAGACGCATGACTGCGCGCTCGTCCACGCCAAATCGGGTGGCGATAACCGACATGGTATCGCCTGCTCGCACGATGTAGCTGCCATCGGCCGCGACAACTTCCGTCTCTTCAGCTGACTCATCACTGGCGGCCAGCGTCTGCGTAATCATGTCAGTGTCATGCGGTAACAGAAGTGTCTGGCCCACTCTGATCCGGTGCTGATCAGTCAGCTGATTCAGCGACACCAGATCCCGCACCGAGGTGCTGAAACGGCTGGCAATGACAGACAGACTGTCGCCACGCTGAACCACATAATTGACGTCCGGCGTCTGGTAGGCGTATAGCTGTGCATCGGGAATCCGATCAACCAGAGATGCAAGACTGTCACTTATGGAGTTACGCTGAATCTTCAGCGTATATCCGCGCGGAATACGTTTGCCGCCCTCCCAGACCACCGGGCGCAGCGCAGGGTTGTCAAATCGCAACTGTTCAACAGTCACTCCCAGCGAACGGGCCAGCGTATCTGCATCGATGTAGGCATCCAGTTCAACTTCGTCATACTGTGGCGCGGAGTCCAGATGCAACAAACCAAAAACAGCCTGAGCCTGTCGCTCTACGTCAAGCACAGCCAGAAACTGGGGATAAAAGTTGCGTGAGGCAAACCCGAACGCCCGGCCACGGTAATTGGCAATGATATCTTCGATTTTGTTGCTACCGGTTTCACGCACTGCTCTGGCAAGGCCACCGGCACCATGATTATAGGCAGTCAATGCCAGCGGCCAGGCGCCAAGAAGATTGTAGTTGTATTCCAGCAGGCTCATTGCTGCATAGGTAGCCGCGTAAGGATCCATGCGCTCATCCACGACATTGTCGATGCGCATGAAACGCTGCCCGGTCGCCCGCATGAACTGCCACATGCCGGCGGCGCTGGCATGCGAGTAGGCGCCGGGATGAAAAGAAGACTCCACATGCGGCAACGCGGCCAGCTCGATGGGCAAATTGCGCTCCCGCGTGACCTGCTCAATATGTTCCCGGTAGGCTCCGGAGCGAATCAGTCCCTCGATAAAGCGGTCTGACTGCCCCAGCTGGAACCTGACACTGTTGACAGCCGCGGCCAGCGTTGTATTGCTGACACCCTCCGGCCAGGCATCCAGCACTTCCTGCTGGGACAGGGTGAGCCCGGTCCGCTTGCCGGAGGCCAGCACCTGCAGATCCTGCTGAATGCGGTCGCGGAAATGCTCAATCTGCTCACGATCATAGTCAATCCGGCGATACACCACAGCCAGATTGTAGGCATCGTGCAAAAAACCGCTGTCGGTGTCGACTTCAGTATAAACACGGGTCCAGAAGCGGATGGCCGGCTCCAGTTCGGCAGGACGTGGCAGCAGGTCTGTCGAAGAGGCCTGCGCAACCGCCAGTGAAGGATGAAGAAACGTGGTGAAGGTGCTGATCGTCAATGCCAGATACAAGAAAAAAGCCGCCTGGTTTCTTGTTGTTTTCCACATAGAAATAAGCATCCGGGTGATTGATTCGGAAAATGTTGCGTTGATCTTGCCCGTGACGCTGCGGACTGTCAACCATCAGGCAATTCCTCTATACTGCGCAGCCCGTGTCCTGATGAGCGTAACAGATGAGCGAAAGCAAAAAACTGGCGCAAGCCAGCCTTGAATCCCTGTACCGGATCTTCACTGTGCCTGAAGCACCGGAATCCACGCTCGGACGTATTGATCAGTCGATCTCACAGAATCTGGCCGGGTTCCTGCAGGAACACATCGTTGCTGCCGAACGCGACCTGGCTGATATTGAACGGGATTTTGCCGACCCGAAGATTCCTGAACAGCCCACCTTTGTATCAGACCAGATCCAGTTTGTACTGGACAAACTGGTGGCGCAATCAGTACATATTTCCGCGCCAAGTTTTGTCGGTCATATGGCGTCAGCGCTGCCGTACTTCATGCTGCCCCTGTCGCGTATCATGATGGCGCTGAATCAGAACCTGGTCAAAGTTGAAACGTCCAAGGCATTTACGCCAATGGAGCGTCAGGTGATCGGCATGATTCATCACCTGATCTACCAGCGCGACAATGACTTTTATGGCCAATGGATGCACGACCGGGCACATGCACTGGGCAGTTTCTGTTCCGGTGGCACAATTGCCAATCTGACAGCACTGTGGGCTGCGCGCAACAACGTACTGGCACCGCGTGAAGGCTTTGCCGGACTGGGCCAGGAAGGCCTGCTGGCCGGCATGCAGCATTACGGTTATGACGGCCTGGCGATTCTGGTATCAGAACGTGGTCATTATTCACTGGGCAAAGCCGCCGATATTCTGGGTATAGGCCGCCGCTCCCTGATTCCGGTAGAAACCGATGGCCGCAACAAGGTACGAACTGATCTGCTGGCTAAAAAATGTGACGAACTGGCTGCACGGAACATCAAGGTGATGGCCATCGTTGGCATTGCCGGTGCATCGGAGACCGGCAGCATTGATCCGCTGGACGCTATTGCCGACATCGCCGGAGAACGCGCCATCCACTTCCATGTCGACTCCGCCTGGGGTGGGCCAACACTGTTCTCCAACACCTATCGTCCGTTGCTAAAAGGTATTGAACGTGCCGACTCGGTGACGCTGGATGCCCACAAACAACTGTATGTGCCGATGGGTGCCGGCATCTGCGTGTTCAAGGATCCGACAACGCTGACCAATGTGGAACATCACGCCGAATACATTATACGCAAGGGCTCAAAAGATCTGGGCAGTCACACTGTCGAAGGCTCACGGCCGGGCATGGCAATTCTGGTGCACTCAGGCCTGCATATTATCGGTCGGCAGGGTTACGAGTTACTGATAGACCAGGGTATCAACCGGGCAAAACATTTTGCCGACATGATAGTGGCCGATGAAGATTTTGAATTGATCAGTCAGCCGGAGCTGAATATTCTCACGTATCGTTATCTGCCGGCTGACATTCAGACAGCATTGACGGATGCGCCATCAGGCCTGCGCAGCGAAGTCAATTCAGAGGTCAACTATCTGACCAAACGCATACAGAAAATTCAGCGCGGACTGGGGCGCTCATTTGTCTCACGAACACGACTGAACCCGGAACGCTACGCACGGGAAGCGGTGATTGTATTCCGGGCAGTGCTGGCCAATCCGCTGACCACAGATGACATTCTCCTGGATATGCTGACCGAGCAGAAAGAGATTGCAAAACGCCCCGAGATTCAGACGATCCTGAAACAGATCAGGGCGATGTTCTGCGGCTGTTGACAGCGCGTCAGGGCATTGAATCCACTTCTTCGCCTTCCTTCAGGGGCACTGCCAGATCCTCTTTTCTGATCTTCAGATACATCAGGAAATTGCAGCTGATGTGCAAAGATGTGTAGGTACCCACACTGACGCCCACAATCAGCGACAGGGCAAATCCCTTGATGGACTCCCCCCCCATAACCAGCATGGCAAACAGTGCCAGCAAGGTCGTCAAGGATGTCACAAAAGTGCGTGAAATCACCTGATTCAGGGTGGTATTCAGAATGACTTCCGGATCCGTGGTACGCATGGTGCGGAAGTTTTCACGGGCGCGGTCAAATACCACGATGGTATCGTTCAGCGAGTAACCGATCACGGCCAGCAGCGCAGCAAGCACTGTCAGATCAAATGTCAGATGGAACAGCGAGATGATACCCAGCACCACAACTATGTCATGAGCCAGAGCCATGACCGAAGCGACCGCAAATTTGTACTGAAAGCGCACGGCAACGTACAGCATCACAATGCCCATCGCTACCAGCAGCGCCAGGGCGCCCTTTTCAGCCAGTTCCGCACCTACCTTGGGACCAACATACTCGGAACGGCGCATTTCCACTGCCATCGAGGTACTGTCCTGCAGGACAGCCAGTACTTCATTGCCCATGGAAGATGCAGCACTGGCAGCTGCCAGATCGTCAGCACCTTCTTCAACCGGCAGTCGCACCAGCAGATCGCGGTCCGAGCCAAAGGCAACCACCACCGCCTGTTCATAACCAGCATCAATCAGTTGCTGCCTGACATCCTCCGGATTCACGGTTTCACTGTAACCCACTTCGATCAGGGTACCGCTGGTAAAGTCCAGACCAAATTCAAAGCGGTTAAAAATCAGCGCCAGCAACGCTATCACCAGCATGACGCCGGAAATGGTACTGGTCAGCTTGCGCTTGCGCGCGCTCATGAAATCGATATCGGATTTTAATAAAGCCATGCTAGTAAGCCTTTAATTTACGTCGCTCGTCTGCCCTCAGGCAGCTCTGAAAAATGGTCCGATTGACAGGGTCTTGACCGCCCGTCCACCGTAAATCATGTTGACGATGGCACGTGTGACCACCACAGCCGAGAACATGGATGTCATGATCCCCACCATCAGTGTCACCGCAAACCCTTTAACTGGCCCGGTGCCCACGGTGAACAATACCATCGCCACCAGGAAGGTTGTCAGGTTGGCATCCACAATGGTTGAGAACGCCCGATCAAATCCGGCCGAGATTGCGTTCTGCGGGGACAGCCCCGACACAATTTCTTCCCGTATCCGGGTGAATATCAGCACGTTCGCGTCCACCGCCATACCAATCGTCAACACAATACCGAATATGCCTGGCAGGGTGAGCGTTGCCGAAATGATCGACATGATGGAAACCAGTAGCACCACGTTGATGATCAGCGCCAGATTGGCGGCAATACCAAACACCCGGTAGTAATACAGCATAAAGGACAACACCAGGAAATAACCCAGCAGCACGGCACGGCTGCCCTGCGCTATATTTTCAGCACCCAGGCTGGGTCCGACGGTGCGCTCTTCGATAAAGTACATGGGAGCGGCGAGTGCGCCCGACCGGATCAGCAGGGACAGGTCATTGGCTTCCCGCGTGCTCAGCCCGGTAATGACAAATTCACGACCCAGTGCGGCGCGAATCACTGCATGACTGATCAGTCGACGCTCTTCATAGGTTTCCTGGCGCTCCACCACATTACCCTCAGCATCCTCTTCAAATACCGAGCGGGTACGGGTTTCAATCAGCAGAATATCCATCAGGTTGCCGACATTTTCACGGGTGATGCGGTTGAACTGCTGTCCTCCCTGCGCATCCAGGTTGATCACTACCTGTGGCTGACTGTACTGATCAAGTGCTGAACGCACATTGCTGATGCGATCACCCTGCAGGATGACATCATTGTTCACACGAATGGACTGACCCTGGTAATCATAGGTTTCATAGCTGCCCGGCGCCGCGCCGGGTCCGGCTTCCAGATGGAATTGCAGGGTCGCAATACGTTGCAGAATACGTTTGGCCTGCGCTGTGTCCTGTACGCCCGGTAACTCAACAACAATCCGGTTGGGGCCCTGCTGCTGAACGATTGGCTCCGAGACACCCAGTGAATCTACCCGGTTCAGGATACTGGTCTGGTTGGCAGCTATTGTATCGCGCTGCATCTGCAGGATGTCTTCCTCCGTCATGGCCAGTTCCAGCAGGTACTGACCGTCCCGCTCCCGCGCCTGAACCAGCAGATCCGCAAACCCGTCGCGCAACAGAGTGCGTGCCTGGCTGCGGGCATCTTCATCGTCAAAACGTAGTTCGATCAGATTATTGTTTACCAGTGTCAGTGCACGTGAACGGATTCGTTCATTGCGCAATTCCTGGCGGATATTGCTCAGGGTATTTTCCATCCGTCGCCGCTGAGCAGTGTCCATGTCCACCTCCATCAGGAAGTGAACGCCACCGCGCAGATCCAGCCCGAGATTCATCTTGGTGGCACCGATCGCCTGCATGAATGCGGGCGTGGTCGGCGCCAGATTCAGCGCCACAATGTATCCGGAGCCCATGGACTGCTCAATCACGGCTTTGGCGCGCAACTGATCCTCAAGACTGTTGAAACGGATCAATCCGCCCAGATCATTGAGTCCATCTCCAAAATACTCAATGCCTGCTGCACGCAACGCATCGGTCGCCATGCCCACATCAATTTCAGACACTTCCATATTTTCATGAGAAATTTGGAGCGACGGATCATCCGGAAAGAGATTCGGTGACGCATAGATGAAACCCAGCAGCACGAGTGTGGCTACCAGCAGATTTTTCCAGAGAGGAAACTTGTTTAACATGTCTTCTACAACCTGTTCAGGTCGATGACACCCGATCAATCTCAAGTGGCATCAGTTAACAGCCGGCACGGCGATGATCTGTTGATCACACCCCACTCAGATCGACTTGATTGTCCCTTTTGGCAGCGCTGCCGCAACCGCAGACTTCTGCAGATTCAGCTCGACACCCTCGGCAACTTCAACCGTGACGTAGTCATCCGACACCTTGGTCACCTTGCCCAGAATACCACCGCTGGTCAGCACCTCATCACCCTTGCCGAGTGCGCCTACCAGCTCACGGTGCTCTTTGGCACGCTTGGCCTGCGGACGCCACAAAATCAGGTAGAACAACAGGAACATGCCACCGATAAACAGCAAGTTGAACATCGCGCCACCCTGAGGTGAGGCAGCTGCCTGGGCGTGCGCAGTACTGATAAAAAAGTCCATATTTACAATCTCTTAGGTCAGGTAATAATTACAGTAATGATATTTCAGGCGTCAGGCGTGTCCCCAAGGATGGCCTGATCCCGGTAAAACGCCTCGGTAAAGGCGGTCAATCTACCTTGTTCCAATGCCTGACGCAAACCCTGCATCAGACGTTGATAATAGTGCAGATTATGAATGGTATTGAGCTGCGCGCCCAGCATTTCCCGACATTTATCCAGATGGTGCAGATATGCGCGACTGAAATTCTGGCAGGTATAGCAGCCACACTGTGGGTCGAGTGGCCGGGTATCATCCCGGAAACGTGCGTTGCGCAGCTTCAGCAGGCCCTGGCTGGTAAACAGATGGGCGTTGCGGGCATTACGGGTCGGCATCACACAGTCAAACATGTCGATACCCCGGTTGACTGCCGCCACTATGTCAGAGGGCGTGCCTACACCCATCAGGTACCGGGGCTTGTGAGCTGGCATCTGGTGGGCAACATAGTCCAGTACCTTGATCATTTCTTCCTTGGTTTCCCCCACTGACAGGCCACCAATGGCGTAGCCGTCAAAATCCATGGCAACCAGCCCGTCCAGTGACTGCTGCCGCAGATTTTCGTACATGCCACCCTGCACAATGCCAAACAGGGCAGACGGATGATCGCCGTGAGCTTCCTTGCAGCGCTGCGCCCAGCGCAGTGAGAGTTGCATGGAAAATTCGGCTTCTGACTCGGTGGCCGGATACGGCGTGCATTCATCAAAAATCATGATGATGTCGGCACCCAGTTCATGTTGCACCTGAATGGCCGATTCCGGCCCCAGAAACACCTGTGCACCATCAACCGGCGAGCGAAACTTCACACCCTCTTCGCTGATCTTGCGCAGTTCGCCCAGACTGAACACCTGAAACCCGCCTGAATCGGTGAGAATGGGTTTGTTCCAGCCCATGAAGTCGTGCAGATCGCCGTGCTTGCGGATAACCCCGGTGCCGGGCCTCAGCATCAGGTGGAAGGTGTTGCCGAGAATGATGTCGGCACCGATATCGTGGATCTGTTGTGGAGTCATGCCTTTGACTGTACCGTAGGTGCCAACGGGCATGAAGGCGGGTGTCTGGATGTCGCCACGGGGAAAGCTGATGGTTGCGCGTCTGGCGAGGCCGTCGGTGTTGTGTACTTTGAATTCCATGGTTCTCTCTGTGCTGGCTCGGTGGCCTCGTTGTTCGGTCTGTGTTCTGTCTCGCTCGATCGTCGCATCGCGCTGTCGCCCGCTACGCACGC